>PDWI01000207.1_pt1 | contig 89689 bp, 86 predicted proteins | sample 1430891 | NCBI WGS metagenome assembly PDWI01 (sample SAMN01162508, study PRJNA174530) | Oral metagenome, whole genome shotgun sequencing project. | biome: Marine environment; feature: Marine mammal; material: Swab sample of the gingival sulcus; isolation source: swab sample of gingival sulcus... | reverse complement strand
ATAACCATATCTATTATTTGATTTTATTCTATACCAAACATTACCTTTTGAATCTTTTTTTGATAAGTAAACTCTATAGATTTGACCATAACTTACTACACCTATCTTCTTGCCCCATGGCGATGTTCTAAAGTTAAGGTAATTCGTTGTTATTTTTATAGTTAAATCTTCTTTCTTACTTGCTTTTGATTTAACTTTTTTAGATTTTTTTACTAATGTATTTTTTATAACTTTTGTATAACCGTTGCCTGCATATACATAACCATATCTATTATTTGATTTTATTCTATACCAAAGGTTCCCCCCCCCTAAAATCTTTCTTCGATGAATAAACTCTATAGATTTGACCATAACTTACTATGCCTATCTTCTTGCCCCATGGCGATGTTCTAAAGTTAAGCGCATTTGTTGTTATCTTTATTCTTTTACCATTAGAGCTCGCTTTTGCGTACGTTTTACTAAAATTAAAAGTAAAAACAATAGAACATATAACTATAACCGCCAATATTTTTTTACTAAAATTATTCATAACTCCTCCTTATTTATAGAAATCTAAAACTTCAACTTTATTTACTAATTTTAATTGCCCTACTACCTAAACTTCTAAAAGCTTTCATAAAATCATATCTATTATATTTTCTATAACCTAAATATGGATTCATCACTTTAAAAGTATTTCCACTAAGTCCATACAATACAACTGAATGAAGATTGACAGGAGCAATTATTTTTCTTCCAGAAGTTTCTGAATACCATGAATAATTAAATCTTGCAGGCGACATATCTCTAGTAACCCAAACAACTAAAGGGTTTCCGCTCTTAAGTTCGCTTACTAATTTATTTTCAGTAGGGTTGTACATAGCCTCAACATTTAATTTTATTTTTTTATTTTTTAAATACAATTTTGCAGCCTTAACTACAGGTTTTTCATAAACAAACCAACCAGAACGACTTCTAGGATTACCGGCAAATGCAATTTGCGGATCCGGTCCATATAGTTTTCCTTTTTTTCTATAAAACGGTCTTTTAGCTAAATATTTATCAGCAATTTCAGCTTTACCTAGATTACATCCCCAATATCTTAAAGCACTCGTCAAAGCAACTGCTTCACAACCGTTAGGTAATTCAGGTGTTTGTATTACCACAGGAACTTTAATATTTAAATTTATAGATGGAGTAACTAATTTTGTATATCCGTTTCCTGCGTATGCATATCCATAATTTGAACCATGCTTTATTTTATACCAAATATTTCCTTTAGAATCTTTTTTTCTACCATATATTCTATATTCTTTATTATAAGTTAAAAATCCTAAACGTTTTCCCCACGGCAATGCTCTAAAATTTAAATCTCTTATCAAAACTAGCATTACTTTATTTTTATTATTCCCAACTTTTTTATTAACAGTTTTATGTTTTACATTTTTTCTAACAATTTCAGGTTTTGAAACTAATTTAGTGTAGCCATTTCCTGCATAAATATATCCATAATTTGAGCCACGCTTTATTTTATACCAAACATTTCCTTTTGAGTCCTTTTTATATCCATATACTTTGTATTTTGAACCCTTTTTTACTACACCTATTTTTCTTCCCCACGGAGATGTTCTGAAATTTAAATAATCTGTTTTTATTAATATTATTGTATCTTTAGCTTTTTTTGATTTTTTTACTGTTTTTGTAGATTTTCTTTTTATAGGTTTTAAGCTGGTTGCCTTTGATACTATACTTGTATAGCCTCCACTTGAATATACATAGCCATATCTTCCATTTGAATATATTTTATACCATACAACACCTTTTGTGTCTTTTTTATATCCATATACTTTGTATTTTGAACCTTTTTTTACTACACCTATTTTTCTTCCCCACGGAGATGTTCTAAAATTAAGATAACCTGTTTTTATTAATATTATTGTATCTTTAGCTTTTTTTAATTTTTTTACTGCTTTTACAGACTTTCTTTTTATTTGATTTGAACTACTTGCTTTTGATACTATACTTGTATAGCCTCCGCTTGAATATACATAGCCATATCTTCCATTTGAATATATTTTATACCATACAACACCTTTTGTGTCTTTTTTATATCCATATACTTTATAATTTTTACCATAACTTAATTGCCCTAAAACTTTACCCCACGGTGATGTTCTAAAATTAAGATTAGTAACTTTTACTTTTACAATTTTTTCTTTTTGATAAGCAAAAGATTTTATCGGCAACAATATAGCGAATGATAATACAACTAATAAAATTATAAAAAATTTATTTTTATTCATTTTATTTCTCCTTTTAAAAAAAAAATTATCACAATAAAAAATAATTAAACAACAATATAATTGTACCACACCCCCCCCGAAAATCAAGTGCTATAATTAAAATATAACAAAAAAAATGCAATAATAAATTAATTTATTATTGCATTTTTTATTATATATATTTTTTACTTTAAGACTGTTTCTTTTTAGCAGCCCTATATCTTTCTCCCTCGTTTAAAATTTTCTTTCTAATTCTAATACTATCGGGAGTTATTTCAATTAACTCATCATCAGCTATAAACTCCATAGCCTCTTCAAGAGTGAATATCTTTGGCGGCGCAAGTCTAACCGCATCATCACTAGATGAAGACCTTGTATTAGTAAGTTTTTTAGTTTTACAAGGATTTACAGTTATATCATCACTACGATTATTGATACCTATTATCATACCTTCATAAAGTTCAGTATTTGGATGTATAATCATAGTTCCCCTATCTGAAAGAGAATTTAAAGCATAAGGCGTTGAAACGCCTGTTTCTCCGCTTACTAAAACACCATTGTTTCTTTTAGCAATTTGACCTTTATACTCTTCAAAACCAATAAGACTTCTCATAATAACAGCCTCGCCCCTAGATTCTGTAATCATAAAACTTCTAAAACCTAAAAGCCCCCTAGTAGGCACCTTATAAATAAGTTTAGTAATTCCGTTTTCAGAAATCATATTTAGCATTTCGCCTTTTCTATCATTTAAACTAGATATCGCCGAACCTACGCAGTTATCAGGTAGCGTTAAAATAAGTTCTTCAACAGGTTCTAACTTTTTACTACCTTCATTATGGAAAATTACTTCAGGTCTTGAAACATTTAATTCATATCCCTCTCTTCGCATATTTTCAATCAAAATAGATAAGTGAAGTTCTCCCCTACCAGATACCTTAAAACCATCAGTCCCACCTAATTCTTCCATTTTAAGTGCAACATTTATTTCAAGTTCTTTAATAAGCCTATCCCTTATATGCCTAGTAGTTACAAACTTACCAACTCTACCTGCAAACGGCGAAGAATTAACTAAAAAGTTCATAGACAAAGTAGGTTCTTCAATCTTAATCATTTCAAGGGGATTTACATTATATAGATCACAAATGGTTTCTCCAATTGAAATATCACTTATACCACTAATTACAGCAATATCACCACTAGTTAATTCATCTGTATCAACTCTTTTAAGTCCTTTATAGCACTGTAATTTACCAATTTTACCTGTTACCACCTTGCCATTTCGTTTAGAAATTGCAACAGTTTGACCTGCACTTATGTTACCCTTACTAATCCTACCTATTCCAAGTCTTCCCACATAATCATCATAACTAAGCGCGCTTATTTGAAACTGTAAAGGTTCGTCTGATAAATTGGGATAAGGTTTAGTATGAGTTACTATGGTTTCAAGTAATGGATTTAAATTTTCTTTCTCATCATTTATATCTAAAACTGCATATCCATCTTTAGTAGCACCATATAGTATAGGAAAATCTAATTGTTCTTCCGTAGCATTTAATTCTACAAATAAATCAAATACCATATCAACTACTTCTTCTGCCCTTTGGTCTTTCTTATCTATTTTATTAATAAAAAGAATTGGATTTAAATTCATCTCAAGCGACTTTTTAAGAACAAATTTAGTCTGTGGCATTGGTCCTTCAACGCTATCGACAAGTAAAATTACAGTATCAACGGTTTTAATTATTCTTTCTACTTCTCCTGAAAAATCAGCGTGTCCAGGAGTATCTACAATATTAATTTTATAATCTTTATAATTTATAGAGCAATTTTTAGAATATATAGTAATTCCACGTTCTCTCTCTATATCATCACTATCCATTACCTGTTCAACACGCTCTTCATTTTCTCTAAAAACTCCTGTTTGATTAAAAAAAGCATCTACTAAAGTTGATTTACCCGCGTCTACATGCGCTATTATAGCTATATTTATTATTTTCATTTATTATTTTCTCTTCTCTTTTCTTATAAAAATTAAACTTTCATATCTTCATATATGTTTAAAATAAAATACTCTTCATACCATATTAAAAATGTATAAATCGTATATACTTTTCTACCATTATTAGCAATATCATTAAAATGGTCATCTAAAAGTTTATTTATCTTTTCAACATCAAAAAACTCACTTACAAAGTCTTTATTAAACATTTCTTTGACTATATCATAATAGTTCTTTTCTTTTATAAAACTTACAAACGGAACTAAAAAGCCTAATTTTCTCCTACCTGCCCATTCTGACGGTATAGACTTATTAGCTGCCTTTCTAAATGCATACTTCGTTTCAGTTTTATTTACTTTATACTTAATCGGGATTTTTCTAGCAAGTTCCCACATTTCTTTATCTAAAAGTGGAACTCTTAATTCTAATGAGTTTGCCATAGTCATCTTATCAGCTTTAAGTAAAATATCATCCACAATCCACATATTCATATCAAGATATAATTTTTTAGATGCCTCATCCATATCCTTAACTTTATCGTAATATTTTTTAGTTAAATCTTTCGCTGTAGTTGTATTTTTATAACTAGCTTTTAAAATATCGTTTGCCTCATCATCACTCATAATATTAGCAAGTCCAATATAATAATCGTCTACTTTTTGCCCAAAATTTTTAATTATAGTCTTACCGCTAAAATGAGGTCTATCTTTAACTAATTTATACATACTATTTCTAACAAAGAACGGTAGTATTGAGTATAACCTACTTATTAAAGGCATTTCATACTCATTATAACCTGCAAATAGTTCATCAGCACCTTCGCCAGACAAAACAACTTTAACATAATCTTTTGCTAAATTAGATAAGAAATATAACGCAACTGATGAAAGATTTGCGTGTGGTTCATCTGAATAATACTGAACCTTTTTTATACCCTCAAAAAACTCATCAGGAGTTATAATTTTTGAATAATTTTTAATCCCAAGTATATCTGAAAGTTCCTTAGAAAACATAGTTTCATCAAAACCTTTATTTTCAAAACCTACAGAAAACGTCTTATCCACATTAGCCTTTGAAACAACATAACTTGAATCAACCCCACCAGATAAAAACGAACCTACTTCTACATCACTTATTTTATGATACTCTATAGAACTTTCAACAGTTTCATCAATATTTTTAATTGTTTCATATAATCCATCATCTTTATAATCTAGCTTTAATTCAAAATATTGATGAATATTAAGCATATTATTTTCAAAAATAAAATAATGCCCCGGTCTTAATTTTTTAACACCTTCAAAAAAAGTTTCTTCAAGTGGATTATATTGAAATACTAAATAATTTTTTAAAGCCTTTTTATTTAATTTCTTTTCAAAATTTGGAAAATGTAAAAAAGATTTAATTTCTGAACCAAATAACAAATCACTTCCATTATGATAATAGTAATAAGGTTTAATACCAAAATGATCTCTTGCACCAAATATTTTTTTCTTTTTTGAATCCCAAATTGTAAAACTAAACATACCACGTAATTTTTCTAGTATTCCTTTTTCGCCATAAGCCTCATAACCGTGTAAAATTACTTCAGTATCAGTTGAAGTTTTAAACTTGTAACCGAGTTCTAATAATTCAAGTTTAAGCTCTTTATAATTATATATTTCTCCATTAAAAACAATTGCAATATCTTTATTCTCATTTAAAATTGGTTGGTCCCCATCTTCCAAATCAATTATGCTCAATCTTCTAAATCCAAAGTTTAGAAATTCATCTTTATAATAACCTTCACTATCAGGCCCTCTATGAATTATGGCATCATTCATTTTTTTTATGACATTACTATCATAATTATTCGGGCTATAAAAACCTACAAAACCGCACATTTAGACTTTCTCCTAACATTAATTTAATCATTATTAACTAGCCAATTAGACAAGACTTTTACGTATTTTTCATTTTCCTGAATATACGGTACATGCCTGCTATAAGCAAATAGTTCCCACTTTGCATTCGGTAAATTATCATACATAGTTTTAGCAATATATGGAGAAGATAAATCCATTTGCCCACTAGTAATGAGTGTCGGCTGTTTTATTTCACAAAGTCTATCTGTAAAATTGTAATCTTTCAAAGTTCCAGATGGACTAAATTCATTGTGCCCCCAACCTACTATGTAAGATTCGCTCCCCCTATTTTTAGGTCTAGTTAAACATTCAGGGTCATTATCTCCATACTTACCATCACAATAAAGTTCCATAAAATAATCCAAAGCCTCAAGATAACCCTTATGTTTATAATCATTGTTCTCTATAGCATATCTAATATCATCTTGCATTTTTTTAGGCATATAAGAAATTCTTCTATACTGCTCTTTTTTCCAAAGTTTTGCATCAGATAAAGTTGAAGATAAAATATATGATTTAATTCCCTTAGGTTTTCTTTCAATTGCATACCATATAGCAAGCATACCACCCCACGATTGTCCAAAAAGATGAATAGTACTTAAATCTAATTTTTTTCTTAAATTTTCTAATTCATTCATCCAAGTTTCTGCAGTAAATAAGTCAGGTCTACCTGTAACCATAGAATTACCACATCCAATTTGATCGTACATAACTAGTGGTCTATCAGTGATTTCAGCAATACAATCAAGCACTTCCAAATAATTATGAGTAGACCCCGGGCCACCGTGTAGCATAAGTAAAGGTGTATTTTTACCATTTGGATTAACTATTCTATAATAAGTTTCAAACTCTAAAAATGGTATCTTACCATCAATAATTTTCATAACTACTCCTTAACAACTATTAAATTTATTTCAAATTTATTTATAGTTTTTGAACCGTTTTTAGTTACAATATGTTCTATATATTTAACATATAATATTTTATAGACTTAATCGCAAGCTTAACAAAGCCTGCGATTAGATTTATAAATAGAACTTTATTTCATTAAATCTCTTAATTTTTTATTTTCTCATTGACAACTATAAATGTTTTTATTATGTATAATTTATAATCCATATTAACATAATTATAAATACTTTTCAATGAATACTAATAAATACTAAACATATAATTTAGCTTACTTATTAGATTCCTTTATAACATAATCAATTATAGGATTTTTATCTTCCATAATGTCTTTTATTGTATATTTAATTTCTTTATCAGGTGCTAAAGAAGGTGTGTTTTTCATATCTTCTGAAACTACAGCAGAACTAACTCTAAAGAATAATCCCGTATTTTTTAACTGCTTTGTACCTGTAGTTGAAATATTAGTTGTAAAAGGAGAACCTCCTGTTGGCGTACCAATTACAATTGCACCGTACTCATCTTTTAAAAGTGCAGAAGATATTCCACCAGCAGAAAACGTATTTCTATTAGTAGCTACAAATAATCTGCCTTTTTTTGTAAATCCATTTTTCTTAAAGAATTCATCATCAAAAAACTGTGAAAACGCTGCAACTGATCCGCCACCATCATCTCTAAAATCAACTAAAAGAACTTTAGGATTTTTCTTTTTAATTTCTTTTTTAACTTTTTCGCTAAAATCGAATAAACTATAACCTTTCTTTTCATCCATATGATTTGAAAATCTTATAACTAAAAGCTTATCGTTATTATACCATTCATGAGTATAAGGTGTTTCCAAAGTATATTTTCCCCTAACAAAACCTTGAGGTAATCTACCAATATTTAATTTTTTAACAAAACTTTTTAATGTAAGACTATCCACATTTACTAATTTTACTTTTTTATCATTAATTTTAACAACATCATCTTTTAACTTTTTATTAATTAAATCATAAAAATAATAATAATGTAGCTTTTCAATAGCACCTGTTCTCTGCCAATGCTTACTTTCAGAATTTGAAATTTTTTCAAAATTTGATATTAAATCTTTTACAGGTGTATCATTAATAGTTTTAACTTTAGTACCTATTAAATCTTTATACTCTTTAGTTGCATTTATTACATAATATCCATCAGACAATTCATCTATCATTAATGGTAGCATTCTATTTTCTTTTGACTTCTTCCACATATCAATATGTCCGTCGCCAATACTATAAATAAGTTCTCTAAAACGCCATTCTCTCTGTTTATCTGAAAGTTTAGGTAAATCCTTTTCTAATTTTTTATACATTTTCACAAAAGCATCTTCCCCATATCTTTCAAAAGGTTTAGTATTATACCATCTTAAATCGTGATCTAATTGTTTTAAATCCTCTTGCCACGCTTTAAGCGAAAGTTTTTTAGCATCTTTTTTATCCACGGCAGAATTTTCAACCTTTTCCTTTTTATCCGATTTCTTCTCAACCGTAGAATTTTTACTATTACACCCTGTTATAGTAGCTGAAATTATAAGTAAAACTGCTACAACTTTTAATAAATTTTTCATTTAATCCTCCCTATTCAATAACACTGATTGAATTTACTATATATTTATAAAACCATAATATTCATTATGATAACTTTCACAATAACCACCTTGCAAAAGTTCAACTAAACGAACTTTAAAATTTTCATAATTAACTTTTTTTACAGTTACATCAAAATTTACAAGTTCTGCATAATCAATATTATAAACTAAATCACTCATAGAACTAAGTTCATAGTCCACTAAATCTTTTTTATTGTAATCTACACTAAACTTTATATTAACATAATCGTAAAGTTCTGTAAACTCCGCATTTTCTAAAGTTTCTAATACTACTCCAGAATATGCTCTTGCAAGACCGCCTGTTCCCAATTTAATACCGCCAAAATACCTTGTTACAACAATTGCAATATTTATTATATTTTTACCCTGTATTACAGAAAATATTGGTTTTGCAGAAGTTCCTGAAGGTTCTCCGTCATCAGAATACTTTATAATTTCATAATTTTCTCCAACTGTATATACAGGTACATTATGAGTAGCTTTATAATGTGTTTTTTTTATTTTTTGAACAAACTCTTTAGCCTCATCTTCTGTATCAACAGGTTTCATATAACAAATAAATTTCGATTTTTTAATTACAATTTCGTGTTCTAATTCAGTTAATATTTTTTTCATCTATTAAACCTCAAAACACTTAAAATCACAATATATTTCTGCCGTTAAATTAGCATTTATCAAATACCCATTTTCCTCATAAGACTCTGACAAGATTTCAGAACTATTTAGCAGTGTATCATAATATTTTGATTTATCATAAGGAATTAAAAACTTCGCATTAATAATTGAACCAAACAATTTATCTAAAATTATATCTTTAAGATTTTCAATACCAAAATCTTCTTTACCTGATATATATATTTCATCGTCTAAAATTTCATTTAATTTATCAGCTTTATTATATACACATATTACTTTCTCTAAATCAACGCCTAAATCTTTAAGCGTATCTAAAGTAACTTTTTTTTGCATAAGATAATTTTTATCTGAAATATCAATAATATTAAGTATTAAGTCTGCATCTTTAACTTCATTTAAAGTCGATGAAAAAGCCTTAACTAAACTATGTGGTAAATCGCTTACAAAACCAACAGTATCAGTCATAATAACCTCTTTATTAAGAATATCAAGTCTTCGGCTATAAGTATCAAGTGTTGCAAAAAGCATATCTTTAGCAAATACTTTAGCATCATCAGCCTTTATACCATATTTATCAACAAATAAATTTAAAAGTGTTGATTTACCCGCATTTGTATAACCTACCAAAGCGCAAGTTTTTACATTGTTTTTAATCCTATTTTTTTTAGTTACTTCAATTTTTTCTTCAGCGTCTTTTAACTTTTTAGATAGTTCAGAAATTCTATCGTTGATTTTTCTCCTATCAAGTTCTAATTTTTGTTCTCCAGGACCTCTACCACCAATACCACTACCAGCTCTTGATAAATTTTCATTTAAACCTATTAATCTTGGTAGCCTATATTTTTGTTGGGCAAGTTCAACCTGCATTCTCGATATTGACGATTTAGCTCTTCTAGCAAATATATCTAAAATAAGCATAGTTCTATCAATAACCTTACAAGAAATTTCATCTTCTAAATTTCTGATTTGCACCCCTGAAAGTTCAACATTAAATACAACTATATCTACCTGATTATCATTTACAAAATTTTTGATTTCTTCAACTTTACCACTTCCAATAAATGTTGTAACTTCAATTTTATCTCTTTTTTGAATCATAAAATTTTCAACTTCAAGATTACAAGCTTTTGCTAGTTCTTGAAATTCATTTTTGTAGTCTACAATAAACTCATCGGTAGTTCTTTTATCAAAAGACATAACAAGTAAAGCTCTATCTATTTTTTCGTCCACAATTCCCCCCTTTCACTAATCTAACCTATAAAATCAAGATTATATAATTTACTATAAAGCCCGTCTAAAGATATTAATTCATTGTGATTTCCTTGTTCAACTATTTTTCCATCATTTAATACTACTATTTTATCAGCATTCTTAACTGTTGACAACCTATGTGCTATAACAATAAGCGTTGTGCTTTGCTTTATAGTTTCAATCGCACTTTGTATAAGTTTTTCAGTTTTAGAATCTATACTTGAAGTTGCCTCGTCTAATATCAAAATATTTGGATTAACAACTACAGCTCTAGCAAAAGAAATAAGTTGACGTTCTCCTTCGGATAATTCCCTACCATTTTCTTTAAAAACATAATCATATCCACCATCTAAATTTTCAATTACCTTATCAGCATTTACAATTTTAGCAGCTCTTTTAACATCATCTAAACTTATATTTTTATTATACATTCTAATATTTTCAAATACAGAATCCGAAAATAAAAACGTATCTTGCAATACTACTGATATTTTTTTTCTAATACTAGCAACTTTATAACTTTTTATAGAATTATTATCTATTAAAATAGAACCCTCATCTATATCATATAATCTATTTATAAGATTTACAATTGTAGTTTTTCCAGAACCCGTATGTCCGACTAAAGCAGTTGTTTCACCACTTTTAATATTTAAATTTATATTCTCTAATACATATTTTTTACTATCAGTTTTTAAATAACTAAAATATACATTCTTAAAACTAATACCACTTTTAATCGCTTCTAAATCAACAGCCTTTTTTGTATCAACTATGGTAGGTTTAGCATCAAATATAATTAAAAGTCTTTCGATACTAGCCATAGCAGATTGTAAAATTTGAAACCTTTCAGCAAATTGAGTTAAAGGTCTATAAAAATCATTTGAATATCTAATAAAAGCTAAAACAACACCTAATTCTAATACTCTGTCATATACTTTATTGTAAGCATAATATAAAATAATAATCGGAGTTACATTCAATATAAAACCTAAAAATGCAATGAAAAATGAATCTAATTTAACTTCTTTTTGTCTGACATTTTTATATTTTCTATTTATTTCATCAAATTCATCTAAATATTCTTTTTCAACTGTAAAAATTTGAATTTGCTTAATACCTGTTATATATTCAGAAAGTTTAGAATTTATATTTGCAATTTTAATTTTTAACTTCCTTTGAAGTTTAATAGCCTTTGTTTTATAAAATAACAATAAAATTATATAAAGAGGTAATAGCGATAATGTTACAATAGTAAGTTTAAAATCTATGTTAAACATAGTTACAACTATAGCTGACACCAAAACTAAATCCTTTATGCTATTCATTATAACGCCAGTAAACATAAGGTGTATATTTTTAATATCATTTGTGGTCCTTGTAACTAATCTACCTGTAGGATTTTTTTCAAAATACCCCATATTCATAAAAAGTAAATGATTAAAAACTTTCATTCTAAGACCATATACTATTTCTTGACCAATTTTATTTCTAACAACTGTATTCAAATAACCAAATATAAAATAAAATATTAATAATATGCCAAAACCAATCATAATATAATATAAATTTTTTCTATTCTTATCACGTAATGCATTTACGAAATTTTCATCAGCATCGTTTAAAAATATATGTTTACCATTAATTTTTACATAGTATTTCCCGTCGGTTGAAATTCTTATAGATGATTTATCTAGCATTACTCCTTTTTGTACAAAAAAATACTTATCATCATATTTTACCATTCTTGCTATACTATTTGGCTTTTTATAATTATGTGTAACAGTAGAATAAAACTTATCTCCATATTTTATACCTGTAATATCGCTATAATTTTCATATATTCCAATCGATACATCATCATTTTTTATTATATCATCGACAGAAATCATAACCATAATAGGGCTGAGAATTTGTATAAAAGTAACTATACCTATAAGTAGTATAGATATAAAAATTTTAAAAGTGTGCGGTTTCAAATAACTTAAAAAAATTCTAAAAGGTTTTAAATTGAGTTTATCAGCTTTTATATCTTTTAGATTATCATTACTACTCATTTTTCACTCCATATTCTAAAATCCTATTTTCAATATTTTGTATATTATATAATTCTTTATATAAGCCATTTTTATTTATAAGTTCATTATGTGTGCCTATATCTACTAAAAATCCATTATCCATAACTAATATTTTATCAGCACTTTCAATAGATGAAATTCTATGACTTATTATAAATACAGTTTTATCTTTTAATTCAGTATTAAACGACTTAATTATTGCTAACTGCGTTTTATTATCTAAAGAACTAAGACTATCATCAAAAATTAAAATAGGTGCATTTTTTAAAATAGTTCTAGCTATATTTAGTCTTTGCTTTTGACCACCAGAAAGATTTACACCCTTTTCTCCAATAATTTCATCATATTCATTTTTCATTTTTTTTATTTCACTATGAAATTTTGCAAATTTAGTAGACTTTATAAGTTTATCATCGCTATAATTATTTAAACTTTTTAAAGTTACATTATTTTTTATAGTATCTGAAAACATTATACTATTTTGCATAGCATAAGAAATATTTTTTCTTAAACTAGAAATCTCAATTTTAGTTATATCAATATCATCAATAAAAATAGAATTTTCAGGTGTATTTTCAAGTCTAACAAGTAAATTTGCTAAAGTAGACTTTCCAGAACCCGTTTTTCCTATTATACCAATAGTTTCCCCCGCCTTAACTTCAAAATTTATATGTTTTAAAGTTGGAACTATATTATCTTTATAACTAAAACTTAAATCTTTAATTTTTATATTCCCTTTAAATTTTTCAATTTCAATATTAGATATCTTTTCACTTATATATGACTTTTGATCAAAAATATAATTAATTCTATTTAAAGATGCAATTCCCGACTGAACAATATTAGTTAAAAATCCAATAGCCATAAAAGGCCAAGTAATTTTACTTATATAAAATAACAGTGCTACAAATGTACCAACACTTATTACATTATCAAATACAGCGGTTCCGCCAACAAAAATCGACGTTGCAAGAGTAAATAAAGTAACGCTAACAATTAAAGGTTCCATAATACCAAAGACTTTAGCAACCTTCATATTTTTGTCGAATAAATCTTTACTCTCCAATTTGAAAATATTATAAATTTGTCTTTCATTTGCATAAGATTTTATAACTTTTATACCACTAAAAAATTCTCTAGCCTTTTCACTAAGTTTTCCAAATTGAGAGTTTCTATTTTTAAATACTTTACTTAAAAACGGGGAAAATATAACACCAAGTATAGGTATTAAAAATAAAGGAGATATAGAAATCAAGGTAATCTTATATCCCATAGTATAAAACATAAAAGATAATATTATTATAGACATAAATATAGAATCAACAAACGTTATAATACCGTCACTAAACAGTAGAGTTACAGAATTTATATCATTAGTAGCTCTAGCCATTAAATCCCCTGTTTTATTGTCTAAATAAAAAGTGCTATCAAGAGTTTCAAGCTTTTTAAAATAATCAGTTCGGATTTTATATTCAATATTTACAACAGCTTTATTTAAAAATAAACGCATAAAGTTTCTAAATAAAAATATAAATACTTGCATAGCCAGTATAACACTTATTAAATTGACAACAGAAAATCCCGTACTACCTTTTTTTGATAATTCATCAATTGTTTTTCCCATAAAATAAGGGGTTAAAATTTGCAGTAAATCAAGCGCCATAAGTGTAATAACACCCCAAAATAACAAACCTTTATTTTCTGATATATATTTTTTTAGATGCCTTAACAAAGTAACTTCCTTTCTATAATTATGATAATATATTATATCAAAAAAACTTTAAAAATAAAAGGGCTAACATATTAATATTAGCCCTCATTTTACTACTTCATTATCATATCAGTAAACTTTTTATAACTATCAAAAGTAAGCATTCCTTCACTTCTATTTTTTATTATACCATTTTTATCTATAAATATATTAACGGGAATACTTCTTATACTATAACTTATAGCAACTTTTCCGCTCTCATCTAACAGAACGGGAAACTTTACTTTATTTTCAGCTATTAAAGCCTTTACATTTTCTAATTTATCACCATTTGTTAAATTAACAGCAAGAACCTTTAATCCCTTTTTCTCATATTCATCATTAATCTTTTTAAGTTCTGGAATTTCGTGTCTACAAGGTCCACACCAAGATGCAAAAAACTTAATTATTATAGGTTTTTTACCTAAATATTCATTTAAATTAATTTCTTTTCCGTCTGCCAATGTTTTAAGAGAAAATCCAATAGCTTTATCGCCATTAAAAGCACCTACATTAGGCGTTTTATTTTGACTTTTATCTTCTTTATTATTTTCATCTTTCTTTTCGTTTTCTTGTTTCTCTTCTTTCTTTTTGCTCTCTTGTTTTTCTTCTTTCTTTTCTACCTTCTTAACTGCAGTAAAACTACATCCAGTAGTAAATAACAACGCAAAAAGCATAATAAATATAATTGTTTTTTTCATAATTTCTCCCTATTTTACGATAATTTAGCCGTTATAATTGAAAGTTTATTCATATATATAAGTACGCCAATAATTATCATTATAATCCCTGTTAATATTTTTATAATCTTAAAAGATTTTTCATTTTTTTGTACTAATTTCATAACTGGTTCTATTAAAAATGTCGTTATTAAAAATGGTATGCTAAAACCTAATGAATACAAAGCTAGATAAAATATGCCTAAATACATACTATCGGAACTTGCAACAAGTGAAAGCACTATCGCAAGTATAGGACCCATACAAGGCGACCACCCAAAACTAAAAGCCATACCCAGTAAAAAAGATGAACTTATTTTACCACTACTACCTTTAAACCTAAAATTCTTATTTTGCTTTAAAAAATTTGGTCTAAAAATATCGAGTTGAAAAATACCAAAAAATATAATCAATAAACCTGATACCTTTGCAAATATTTGGCTATTTACATTAAGCCATCTTCCAAGTTGAGTCGCTGTTGCCCCTAAAAGCGAATAAATAAGCATCAAACCAAACAAAAAAGCTACCGAATTTATTAAAAGCCTTTTTTTATTTGTATTGCCTTTTTCATCTAAATCACCCGCTAAAAATCCTACATACATAGGCACAAGCGGTATAATGCACGGCGATAAAAATGACACAAAACCCGCTATAAATACACTAATAATTGTTAAATCGTTCATTGTTCTCCTTTAAATTTTATAATTAACTCATTTTAAATAAAATTATTTATTTTATAATTTATTTAATACTTACAAACATCAATCCATTTAGTAAATTCAACAACTTTTTCTAATTCATATATACTCAATTCTATTGCACTATTTGAAGTACCACAAGCTGGAAATACAGTTTCAAAGCGTTTTAAAGATTCATCCAAATAAATTAAAACATTTTGATTTACACCAAAAGGACAAACTCCACCAACTTTATAACCGACCATTTCTTCTACATTTTCTCTAGCAATCATATTTGCCTTAGTAGAAAATTCAGATTTGAATTTTTTATTATCGATTCTTGTATCGCCTGCACAAACTATTAAAATAGGTTTATTTTCAACTAGAAATGACAAAGTCTTTGCTATCCTATTTTCATCTGTACATAGAGCTTTTGCAGCAAGTTCAACAGTTGCACTAGAAACTTCAAATTCTTGAATTTTTTCATCTAATCCAAACTTTTTAAGATATTTTTTTACTTTTTCTAATGCCATATTTTTCTCCCATAAATTTACTTTTATAACTAAATAACTAATATCAATATAAGATATTATAAATTTTTTACAGCTAATTTATATAGCATAAAAGATGCAGAAAATATTATTATATACCCTATTATGCTAATATAATCAGGTAATACTCCAAAAAATACTAATTCAAGCATACCCGAGAATATAAGCCCTGTATAATTATATATAGAAACTTCTTTTGACGGTGCGTACTTATAAGCTAAAGTAACACCATATTGACCTAATGTTGCAAAAACTCCCGCCAATAATAATATAATAACTTCTTTAACACTCATTGGCGTATAATTAAAAATAACTATAGGTAGTAATACAACTACATTAAATAGAGCAAAACAAAAAACAACCATATTTGAATTTTCAGTTCTACCAAGCACCCTTAATGATGTATAAGCAATAGATGCGCTGATTGCACCAACTAAGGAAATTAAATAATCAAAAATTGAAGAATTAAAACTAGGTCTTATTATAAAAAATAACCCGAAAAATGCAATAAGTATCGGAATAATATGTGATCTATCTAGTTTTTCTTTTAAAAATATAAAACTAAATATTAAAGCAAAAATGCTAGAAAGTCTAAAAATTATATTAGCATCAGCTAAAAATAAATGACTCAAAGCATAATAATTTAAAACCATACCAATAGTTCCAAATATACACCTTACAAGTAAAATTTTATAATTTACTATTTTTGGAATACCTTTAGAATTTTTAAAAAGTATCAAAAAAGAAACTAATATAACTGCCACAGTCCTAAATAATGCCTTTTGTACAGTTGGAATATTGGGTACAATTTTTACAAGCATACCCATTACTGCAAATCCAAATGAAGACATTATCATCATAAGTATAGCATTTTTCTTTTTATCCATAATTTCTCCATTAAAATATTATATAAAGGCTTGATAGATAACACTACCAAGCCAAATATTTAGTTAGATATATTTTTTAGCCTCTTCTTCGCCTTTTAGTACTCTAAGTCCACCTAAAACAAGTGCAGACATTTCGTCTTCTCCTGGATAAACTACAAAGTCGCCCAAAAAGTTTACATAGTCTTTAATCCAAGATATAAGTTCTTTATCGTAAGCAAGACCACCTGTAAGTATTACTGCATCTATATTTCCTTTTAACACAGCTCCGCACTTACCAATTTCTTTAGCCACTTGATACGCTAAAGCTTTATATACTATTTCAGCTTTTTTGTTTTCTGCTGCAATCATCTTTCCAACTTCTCTACCGTCATTAGTATTAAGATATGCTACAAGTCCACCTTCACCTTTTAATAATTTTTTAATTTCAGCTAAAGTGTACTTTCCTGAATAACATAAATCAACCAATTGATCAGTTGGTAAACCGCCCGCTCTTTCAGGAGAAAATGGACCTTCTCCGTCAAGCGCATTATTTACATCTACAACAAGACCTTTTTCGTGTGCTCCAACAGAAACTCCACCGCCCATATGTGCAACTATTAAATTTAAACTACTGTATTGCACATTTTTTTCATCAGCATATCTTCTAGCAACAGCTTTTTGATTTAAAGCGTGGAATATACTCTTTCTATCAAGTAAAGACATACCTGAAACTCTAGCTACATCTTTCATCTCATCAACAACAACAGGGTCAACTATATAAGCATCAATTCCCAAAGAATTAGCAATTTCATAAGCAATTATACCACCAAGATTTGATGCGTGCTCGCCAAGAATTCCAACTTTTAAATCTTCAAGCATATTTTTATCTACAATATAAGTTCCACCTGCTATAGGTTTTAAAAGACCACCCCTACCTACAATAGAACTAAATGTATTTATATCAATACCTGCGTTTTTAAGTTCTCCTAATATTACGTTTTTTCTAAAATCATATTGTTCAAATATACTATTATATTTACCAATTTCATCAGATGAATGTCTTAAAGTTGATTCAAATATTTCTTTTTCATTATCATAAACTGCAATTTTAGTAGAAGTAGAACCAGGGTTTATTGCAAGAATTCTATAATTTTTCATAATACCTCCTAATTATTTTTTGCAGACTGCATAACAGCAAGGGCAATAGAATGAAGTTTTGTTTCATCAGAATCTGCTCTTGAAGTTAAAACTACTGGCGCTTTAGCACCTAATATAATACCTGCGCTAGATGCTCCACCTAAGAAAGATAAAGCTTTGTAAAGAATATTTCCAGCCTCAATATCAGGACATAAAAGAATATCTGCATCGCCTGCTCCCATATGTTTTACTCCTTTTATTTCAGCTGCTTCTTTAGAAATAGCATTATCTAGTGCAAATGGTCCTGCAACAACACAATTCTCAAATTTTCCTTCTTCATACATTTTAACAAGTTCTCCTGCATCAACTGTAGCTGACATTTTTGGATTAACTTTTTCTTTTGCACAAATAACTGCAACGTTAGGTTTTTCTAAATCTAATGCATTTGCAAGTGATGCAGCGTTGTCAATTATCTTTTTCTTAGTATCTAAATCAGGAGCAATATTCATCGCAGCATCTGTAACAAAAAGTAGCTTATGATAATACTTACTATCAAAAACTGCAACGTGAGAAAGTACACTTCCCGTTCTTAAACCAATCTCTTTATCAAGAACAGCTTTAAGAATAATAGAAGTATCGACAAGACCCTTCATAAGAATATCAGCATTACCAGAAGAAACTAATGAAACAGCTTTTCTTGATGCCTCAACCTTATCAGATATATCAATTATTTCGTGCTTGCTTATATCTATATTATGCTTACTTGCAACTTTTTCAATTTCATTCTTATCATCTATTAAAACAGCTGTTATAATTCCCTTTTTATAAGCTAAATCAATAGCTGATAAAACTTCATGATCAGCGGCAAGTGCCACAGCTACTTTTTTAGGTCCTCTTTCTTTAGCAATTTTAAGCATTAATTCAAAACTATTTATCATAAGATACTTCCTCCTCATAAATTTTTACTTTTTCCTTACCATTTTTTACTCTTAAATATCCTTGATTTAAAGCCATAAGTTCATCTTCGCCAGGCTCAACTTTAATAGGCGCTATATAAGATACCATATCTTCTACATAATTAGTTATAAATTCAGAATGTGCTGCTCCTCCAGTAATAACAATAACATCTACATTACCTTTTAAAGAACACGCACAAGCACCAATTTCTTTAGCAACTTGATATGACAAAGCCTCCAATACTAATTTAGCTTTTTCATCGTTATTAGAAATCATTTCTTCAACTTTTCTTATATCATTTGTTCCAAGATAGTCTGTAAGTCCACCTTGTCTTAAAATTTTCTTTTTCATTTCACCGTGAGTGAATTTTCCGCTAAAACAAAGTTTTGCTAAATCTCCCGCAGGTAAAGTACCTGTTCTTTCAGGAGAAAAAGGACCCATAGCATTGGCATTATTTGTATCAATCATTCTTCCCTTTTGTATAGGATTTATTGATATTCCTCCACCGATGTGTGCAACTATCATATTCATTTCATTAAAATCTCTACCTAGCTCATTTGCAACTCTATAAGCAGTTGCTCTAATATTTAAAGCATGTGATAAAGACAATCTTTCTATTTGTGGAATACCTGAAATTCTACAAATATCATCAATCTCATCAACTGAAACAGGGTCTACTATATAAGCATCCACTCCAGACTCCTTAGCTATAGCATCAGAAATAAGTCCACCTAAATTAGATGCGTGTTGACCTTGATAACCAATAATCATATCGTGTTTAATTTTTTCAGTTACCTTATAAGTACCTGATGGCATAGGTCTAAGTAGACCACCCCTACCAACTACTGCCTCAAAATCAGTAACTTTATAATTTTCAGATTCTAACCACTTAACTATAATATTCTTCCTATACTCAAACTGGTCACTTATCTTATCAAACTGTTTTAACTCCTCTGTAGAATGAGTGAAGTTATGCGTAACAAGATTTTTTTCATCTTCAAATATCGCTATTTTAGTTGAAGTAGAACCAGGATTTATTACCAACACCTTATTTTTCATATAAAATATACCTCCTTATTTATCTATGAACAAATGCTCTAATTATATTATGCAACAAAGTTTAAATAATTTCAATATTATACTAACTTAATTATATATTAAACAAAGTTAAAGATAAGTTTATTATAAAACTTATAATATAACGCTTAAAACAAACCAATTATTTATAAATAAAAACAACTAAACTGTACGTAAATACAAATTTACATACGTCTAGTTGTTTTTATTACTATCTTTTTCCTGTAGAACCAAAACCGCCTTCGCCTCTATCAGTATCAGTTAAACTACTAACTTCTTCTATATCAACTCTTTCATATTTTGCTATTACAAGTTGCGCAATTCTGTCGCCCGATTTTATAGTATATTCATCATTAGACAAATTAACCATAGGTACTTTAAGTTCGCCCCTATAATCAGAGTCTATAGTTCCAACTGCATTTATTAAAGTTAATCCGTGCTTTATACTAAGTCCAGACCTAGCTCTAACTTGCCCTTCAAAACCTACGGGAATTTCAACAAATAAACCTGTTGAAATCAGTTTTCTTTCTAAAGGTTTTAAACATATATCTTCTTCTAAATAAGCTCTTAAATCAATACCTGATGAACCTAAAGTTGCATAACACGGCATATCATTATTAGACTTATTTACAATTTTTAATACAGACATAACTCCCCCTATAATAAAACTTTACTAGATAAATTAATTCTTCCCTTATTATCTATTTCCATTACTTTAACTTTGATTTCATCACCGATAGTGAATTTATCTTCGATTTTTTCTAATCTTTCTTTAGTAAGTTGAGATATATGACAAAGTCCTTCTTTTCCGTTTCCTAAATCTACAAAAGCACCAAACTTCATAATCCTTGTTATCATACCCTCATAAATTTGACCAACTTCAACATCAGTAGTAATACTTTCAATAATTTTTTTAGCTTTTAGTCCTGATTCTCCGTCAGGTGCAGTTATAAGAACAAGTCCATTATCATCTATATCAATTTTTACTCCCGTTTGGTCAATAATGCTATTAATCATTTTACCGCCAGGTCCAATTACATCTCTAATTTTATCAGGATGAATGCTTATTGATATAACTCTAGGTGCATATTTACTCATTTCTTCATTTGGTTTTGTAATCGCCTTATTCATTTCACCAAGAATATGAAGTCTACCAATTCTAGCTTGTTCTAAAGCTTTTACAAATATTTCTTCTGAAAGTCCTTTTATTTTAATATCCATTTGCATAGCAGTTATACCGTCTTTTGTACCTGCTACTTTAAAGTCCATATCCCCAAGGAAATCTTCCATTCCCTGAATATCGCTTAATATTTCGATATTTCCGTTTTCTGCAATAAGTCCCATTGCAATACCTGCAACTGCGTCTGAAATTGGTACACCAGCATCCATAAGTGATAATGAAGAGCCGCATATACTTGCTTGAGAACTTGAACCATTACAAGCTAAAACTTCTGAAACAACCCTTATTGCATAAGGAAACTCTTCTACACTTGGTAGTACAGGAAGTAATGCTCTTTCGCCTAAAGCGCCGTGTCCTATAGCACGTCTATTTGGGCCTCTCATAGGTCCTGTTTCTCCTACTGAAAACGGTGGGAAATTATAATGATGCATATATCTTTTATCTTCATCATCTCCAAGTCCGTCTATTCTTTGAGCCTCTCCAAGTGCTCCAAGAGTTGTGATTGAAAGTGCTTGAGTAAGTCCTCTAGTGAATAATCCTGAACCGTGAGTTCTTGGTATTATACCTACTTCAGAAATAATAGGTCTTATTTCAGTAGCAGTTCTACCGTCAGGTCTAAGGTTTTCTTCAAGTATCATTTTTCTAACAACTTTTTTCTCTAAACTCTTCATAAGCATACCAGTATAATGTGGTAGTTCTTCAACGCTTTCTAAAATTTCATCTTTAATTTTAGTTTTTAGTTCTTCCATAGCAACTGCCCTATCCATTTTATCGTGATGAGATACAGCAATTTTCATTTCACTATCATACTTATCAATAATAGTCTTTATATTTTCGTCTATTTCAAGTTCAGGAACTTCATTTTTAGGTTTACCTATTTTACTTTTTATTTCAGATATAAATTCCGTTATCTTTTGTATTTCTTTATGTGCAAACATAAGCGCATCAAGCATTTCTTTTTCACTTATCATTTCTGCGCCAGCCTCAACCATATTTATAGCATCGTGCGTACCTGCAACCGCTAAACTAAGTTTAGAACTGTTTCTTTCTTCGACAGTTGGATTTATTATATACTTTCCGTCTACATACCCAACATTTACACCTGCAATTGGCCCTTCAAATGGTATATCAGATATAGAAAGCGCAATTGACGCACCTATCATCGCTACCATATCAGGAGTATTGTCTTGTTCTACAGATAGTACGCTTGCAATAATTTGCACTTCATTAAAATAATTATCAGGGAAAAGTGGTCTTATAGGTCTATCTATAAGTCTTGAAGTAAGAATACCCTTTTCAGAAGCTCTTCCCTCTCTCTTTAAAAATCCACCAGGGATTTTACCAACAGAATACATTTTCTCTTCGTATTCAACACTCAAAGGGAAAAAATCTATTCCCTCTCTAGGCGATTTACTAGCTGTAGCAGTTGCTAAAACAACAGTATCTCCGTAACTAACCTTTGCACTACCATTTGCAAGTGAAGCTAATCTACCACATTCTACAGTTAGCGTTCTACCTGCTATTTCCATACTAAAAGTATGGATATTTCTTTTAAGTTCTGACATAAGTCCTCCTTTTTACTCTATTTATGTTACCTATGAGCGAGGCAGACCTTGTTTATCCTACTAACTAAAACCACATTATAAATATAATTTTAGGTAGTAGGACAAATTGGACAACAAAGTCTTTATAAAATTAAAGCCAGCTAATATTAGCTGGCAGATTATTGTTATTACTTTCTAATACCTAATCTTGCAATTAGCTCACGGTATCTTTCGATATCATTTCTTTTAAGGTATCCAAGTAAATTTCTTCTGTGACCTACCATTTTTAGTAGTCCTCTTCTTGAGTGGTGGTCCTTCTTATTAATCTTTAGGTGCTCATTTACATCATTGATTCTTGCTGTAAGTAATGCAATTTGTACTTCTGGAGAACCTGTATCTCCTTCTTTTGCACCATACTCTTTTACGATCTCTGCCTTCATTTCTTTAGTAATCATAAAAACTCCTTTTTTATATACATAGCTTAGACCAAGCAATAAAATAACTTTATAACCTAGTCAAAGTCGACTTAAATATTATAACACAAAATATTATTTTTTATACAAATATTTAGAATTAAAATATTATATTTTTGAAACAATATCGTTAATTGTTAAATTTTAATTTATCATTACAATCTTATAATATAGAATGATAAAATTACATAATAATATAATATTACGTATAACAAAACATATTTAAATAAAATTAGTATTTACCATTTTGTATATCAAAATAGTTTTTAGCATTCTTTTCTTTAGGTGCTCCACAAGACACGCACGCACTTAAATCACTGCTACTATATCCGCCGCAAAATTCGCATATCCAATCCGGCCCCTTACTAACTTTTTCTTCATCAACCGCATTTTCAAAGCCTATATTCTCAGGTAAATAAAACTGTACTTCATCTCCCCTTGCGTTTCCACAATTAGTACAGTTTCGCATACTTCCCTTTATACCCTTACCATTACAAAATTCACAATCCCATAAAGCCTCTATTTTAAACGCCATATTACCTCCAATTTTCTACTGCATTATTATAATACTGCATAAGTACAGGTTTAGTTAAACTGTTTACATCAACATCTAAATTAACTTCATCTTTTGCAAAACTAAATAATGATTTTATATTATCTTTAGATAAAAATCTAGTATCAACATTTATTTCATAAGTGTCTTTAAACTTTGACATTCTAGCCATATTAAAGCCCCAATCTCCAAATGCGGGAACTTCTAAATGATAAGGTTTAACATTAAAACCAACGCTTGAAATGGTTTTATTTATACACCAAAATGCTTTAGGTGCATAATAAGGACTTGTAGACTGCGAAACAAGTATTCCATCTTTTTTTAAACTTGATTTACACATACCATAAAATACATTAGAATAAAGTTTATTCAAAACTTCAGAATTTGGGTCTGGTAAATCTACAATTATTAAATCATATTTTTTTTTGTTTTTTTTAAGAAATTCATAAGCATCAACTATATGAAACTTAACCTTATCACTTTTAAGACTATTTTTATTTAAAGTAGATAAGTTAGGGTTATTTTTACAAACTTCAATCATATCCTTATCTAAATCTACTAAATCAACACTATCTACACTATACTTTAAAATTTCCCTAAGTGCTAAACCGTCGCCACCACCTAAAATCAAAATATCTTTTTTATTTTCAAGTTGACTCATTGGTATATGGACAATTGCCTCGTGATAACGATATTCATCTAAACTAGAAAACTGACAATTACCGTCTATATAAAGTCTAGTGTCATCTTTATGTTTGGTAACAACTATTTTTTGGTATAAAGTTTGCTTTTTAAAAATAACCTTATCTCTATATAGATTGTTTTCTATATTATCTGAAAGTTTATCCGAAAATAACATTCCAAATAACATAACTATAGCAAGTATAAGTGTTATAAACTTATATATATTTGCGTTTTTTATATTTTCGCTGTATCTCCAAACTATTATAGTTCCTGCAAAAATATTTAAAAACCCACATAAAAATGAAGTTGAAAAATACCCAAGCTGCGGCATTAAAAGTAACGGAAAAGCTACCGCTCCAATTAAACTACCTATATAATCAAAACTAAAAATTGAAGATATAGTAAGTTTTAAATTTCTTTCGTCGTTTTCTATTATTCTAGTTAAAAGTGGTATTTCAGCGCCCGCAAGCGTTCCTATACTTATTATTTCTATATACATAACCAAATGGTAAGAAGTTAAATATAAATTAGCAATAAAAAGCGTAAAAGCACTAAATCCACCAATAACGCCTATTAACAATTCAACTTTTATTAGACTATTAAAAAGATTTTTTTGAAAAAACCTAGATATATACGAACCTAGCCCCAACGCTGACATAAAGAGTCCAATTGTAATTGAATATTGAAGTAAGCTATTTCCAAGTAGATACGAACTAACTGCACTAATGATAAGTTCATAACACATTGAGCAACCAGAAATTATAAGTGTTGTTAAAAGTAATATTCTATATCTTTTCGACATAATCACCTAATTTACTACATAATTACGCCACTTATAATAAGTGAAATTCCAACAAATATTCCAAATATCATAATACCACATGCTTCATTTTTATTTTTAAGTTCTTCATTAAATTTATATTTATAATTTAAAATATCTTCAAGATAATAAGAAATCATAAATATTATTATACCAATTAAAGAATAAAATACTGTATCAGTAAGACCACTCATAAGTTTTACTTTTTCTGTTACTACAGTAAAAGAAGATACTGCACTTTTTATGATAAGACCAAGTCCAATATAAATACCGGCAGAAAGCCAACCTACCGCTTTATTATTATTTTTAATTTCTTTTGGGAATTCAAGTGGGATAATAAAATCTAGCAAAATATATCCCAACATCATCATAGCAATTCCAACACCTACATAAACTAAAAGTTCAATTACTGTCATAAAAATTTCCATAATATTACCTTCCTTTATTATTTACCACTACTTAGCCCACCACCAGATGAACTCCTACTACCACTACTAGAACGCTTAATACTACTACCATAACTTGATTTTTTTATACCGCTTGAATAAACGTTATAATAACCATTACCTAAATTTTTAACAACGGGTCCCTTATAATTTTGATAAGAAGACGGAATTTTACTCCATTTTTTAGAATCACTCTTAAAAGCTGAATAGTAATAATGGCTCCTAAACCAAGTATTAGTAATACGACTAGCTAAATAAGGGCTATGCCTAGATGTATAAACGTACTTACGACTAGATACCTGTATATAGACTTTATCTTTATCGTCTACCGGTTTATAAATTAAACAGTGCTCATCATCAGTTAATATTACAACGGTTGGATTTTTAGGGTCACTACTTTCTGTTATAGATTTTATTTCCGCCCCCGAACTTATTATTAAATCTTTTATAACAAAATCAATTATAGGGTCTTTAACCTGTGGAGCAATATTTATATTGAGTTCATTATTATCTTTTAATTTAGACTCAATATCCTTAATTTTTAAAAACTTTTCGCTACTTTCTGTTACCGTAGTTTCATAAACGCTTGCTTTTTCTTTATTTTTATCATTATTTGTTATAGATGTTACATACTTATAATTAGTATCATTAGATAGGTAATTCATCAAATCTTTGTTAGTATCATCTTCAAAAAGTGTTAAAACAAAACCAACAACAAAAGCTATAAAGGAAAAAACACAAATCAAAAATATAGAAATAGGTAAACACCCAGAACCCTTACCGCTAGATTCTCCACCCGTATAATTCTCAATATCATCTGATGTAGAATAATCACCTTCAGCTATTATTTCATCATCATCTAAATAATAACCCTTTGAAATTTCAGTTTCATCATGCCAAATTTCAGTCGATATAATTTCTTCTTCAATATCGTCTTCAAATTCTATGTATTTCGCCTTATCCCCGATTTTAACATTTACATCGCCAGCCACACTTATTACAGTTTGGACGCCTTCATCTACCTGTTCGAAATTTGAAGGTATCTCTCCATTGGTCAAAAAACTAGCTTCAGTTATAGAAAATTCTCCATACTTATTATCAATACTAAGCCAAGCAAGTTCACCATTTTCTGAAAGTAAACGATATTCTGTCCATTTATCTCCATCTTCATTTTGGTAAGTAATACATCCGATTACTGAATAGAGTTTACCGTCAACTTCAAGATTATCTCCCACCATATATGAATTCATATAGTTTTAACCCTCCTTTCAAATAACATACTTTTTTCAGCATTTGCCAAAAACAATTTCTTTAATTTATCTATTATTTTTTTTTCATCAAACTCATTACAAGAAAATAAATCAATTGCAGCATAAGAATTTTCAGGCCAAGTATGTATAGAAAAATGAGAAGTACTTATTACTGCAAAATAAGTTATACCAACAGGTTCAAATTTACAAATATGCTCCTCTACAATTTTTCCACCTATACTTTCTACTATTTCTTTTGAAATATTTTTTAATTTATTTTCATCATTTAAAATTAAACTATCACAACCATATAAATCTACAATCAACTGTTTTGCCAAAATATCTTCCTTTTCTAAATTATATTTTTATTATAAAATAATTATACTCCTTAAATAATATATAATCAAGATAAAATTATAATTATATATCAAAAAAACACCTATTAATTATAACAAGTGATTTCATTTTTTTATATCCAATATTAAAGACTTAAATAACCTTACTAATTTTCTTTACCTTAAATATTAGAACCTTTTAAATGTAAAGTTAAATTATAATTAAATTTTAAAAGCATTTAATTAAAACTACTTTTTATCATTTAAACATTTTTCATCAAATGCTAAATATAATTCATTTAACTTATCCTTTAGTAACTTTTTCGGAATTAGTTTAGTTTCATATTCAGATACAACGGTAGGACTAACAGAGCGACTTAAAGAATATTCTACTACATCATTATCCTTTTCTTTACAGATTAAAACTCCTATACTAGGGTTTTCATTTTCCAATTTAACATCTCTATCAAGTGCTTCTAAATAAAATTCTAATTGTCCCATATAACTAGGTTTAAATTTATCAGTTTTAAGTTCAAATGCAACTAAACATTCTAATTTTCTGTGAAAAAACAATAAATCAATATAAAAATCATCATTACCAACACTAACTCTATATTCTTCACCTATAAATGTAAAACCAGAACCCAATTCCAATATAAAATCCTTCAATGATGAAATTAATGCTTTTTGTAAAATTTTCTCTGAATGATTTTTTGATATATTTAAAAAATCAAAAACATAAGTATCTTTAAAAATATTTTCGGTATTTTGAGGCAATTCTTTAATTACACTTGATATGTTTTTATCGGCAAGCATAGTTCTTTCAAAAGTTCCTGTTTTTATTAATTTTTCAAGTTCTCTAACACTATACCTGTTTTCAGTACATAATTTTAAATAAAAACTTCTTTCCTCTTCACTTTTAAGCGTCATTATACGTCTATGATGCGATCAAGAAAGTAATAAAAATCTATCATCTAAATTCTTGCCACAGTGTGGGGAGTTTTTATAAGTTTCATAAAATCTCTTCATTCGCCATATATTATTTGCTGAAAACCCCTTAATTGTAGGTTCGTTTTCTTTTATATAATTAGATAATTCTTCAACAACGCTTTTACCCCAATTGCTTTTTTGAACCTCATTAGATACATAAGCCCCAATTTTATAATATAAACTAATCAAATTAGTGTTAGCATAATTAAAAACTTCTTTTTGAGCTAATCTAATAGATGATAATATATTTTCAAAATTCTTTTTTTCTGATAACCCACTCATCTTATCTTTTACTCCTTTAAATTATAATTACTACCACTTTATCCATATTCTACCCATTTAAAATAGCTTTAGTTTCTAAAAACTCATCAAAACCGTAAAGACCGCCTTCTCTCCCAATACCGCTTTCCTTATAACCGCCAAAAGGTGCCTCAAAAAGTGAAGGAGAATTATTTATATATACTTGTCCGCTCTTTATTTTTTTAGCAACTTCAATCGCCCTTTCATAACTTCCAATTACAGCAGCTGATAATCCGTATCTAGTATCGTTTGCAATATTTATTGCATCTTCAAGGCTTTCATATTCAATTAAACAAAGTACGGGTCCAAACACTTCGTTTTTGGCTATAAACATATCTTTTTTCACGCAAAGTAAAATTGGTTCAAATATTGCATTATCATCACTATTGATACTTCCCGCTTCAAGTGTCGCACCTTCTTTTAACGCATCATTTACCATACCCAAAACTTTTTGTTTTTGCTTTTTAGAAACTAAAGTTCCAACTAAAGTATCAGGATTTTGTAAAATAGAAGGTTTATATTTACTTACATTGTCTTTTATATTTTGAATAACACTATTTTTCAATGATTTTGGAACTAATATTCTCGACAATGCGCTACAAGTTTGTCCTGAATTTAAAAAACAAGAATTCATTACTTTTTGACAAGCAATATTTATATCTCCGTCTTCTAAAACAATACAAGGAGATTTTCCGCCAAGCTCTAAAGCTAGTCTTTTAAAACTTTGTCCTGCTTTCATAGATATAATTTTACCTACAGAAGTAGAACCTGTAAACGAAATCATATCAACATTTTCATCTTTTATTAAATGTGATGATAATTCATCTCCACTACCCGTTACTAAATTCAAAACTCCATTTGGTAAACCCACTCTATTAAATGCCTCAACAAAATAATGCGCAGTTATTGGGGTTTCAGAGCTCGGCTTTAATACCACAGTATTACCACAAAGTAAAGCTGGCACAACTTTTTGAACAACCTGATATATAGGGTAATTCCAAGGCGTTATAGCTAACACTACACCTATAGGCTCTTTTCTAAGTATATAATTTCCAAAATGTTTTTCAAACTCGTAAGACTGCGCCAAATTTATAAATCTTTCAAAAATTCTTATACTATCGTTAACCTGAACTTTTACTGTCCAAGTTATAGGAGAACCAAGTTCAGAAAGCACTATATCATTTAACTCACTTGACATTTTTTTTAGCTCTTTCATAGCTTTGTATAAATATTTAATTCTAACCCTAAATGGAGTATTCTGCCAATTTTCTTTAGCATTTTTTGCCGCATTAATTGCAAGTTTAACATCTTCACTATCCGCATTTGGTACAACCCCGACTACGCTTTCATCACTTGGGTTTATTACGCTAATAGTATCTTTACTTTTAGCAGAAATCCACGCTCCATTAATATATAATTTATTAAAATCCATTTTATTCTCCTAATATAAATCATAATCATTTACCGATTTAAAATGTTTAATTTCGCCGTTAGAAAGTACGCTTATTACATCAAATCTCATTGCAATATTATGAGATAGTTTATTTTCCATAAGAAAAATATGTACAGTTTTCATTATTCTTTCAAACTTTTTTTTATTTACAAATTCATAAGGCTTACCATAATCACTATTTTTTCTATATTTAACTTCCACAAATACAATAGTTTTAGATGCTTTTTCCCTATATACTATATCAATTTCGCCATACTTACTTTTATAATTTCTAGCAAGTATTTTATTACCGTCTTTCTTTAAAAGATTTGCAACCTTTTCTTCTATCTCATACCCTATATTTGTAACTTTATTTGCCATATTATAACCTATCTTTTAAAAAACTTCGTCTATGTTCCGATGATAATCCGTGTTTATCAATCATTTCATAATGTTTTTTAGTACCATAACCCTTATTATTTAATAAATCATAATCAGGCAAGGTTTTACTCATTTTTCTTATTATTCTATCCCTAGTTACTTTTGCAATAATTGATGCAGCAGCTATTGAAAAACTCTTTGCATCTCCCTTTACAATAGGCATAACCTTTTTGCCTTTAAAATTTATATCTACGTAATCTACAAGTACTGTATCTACATTAATTTCAAGAGAGTTTACCGCAATTTCCATAGCCTTTTTAGTTGCGTTTAATATGCCTATTTCATCAATCTCTTTTGCCGATACTATTCCAACACCATAATCTTTAGACAAATTTATTATTTCTTCAAAAAGAAATTCCCTCTTATCTTCTTTAATAGTTTTTGAATCATAAACTTCAATTAATTTATCGTTAGGATTTATTATAACTGCAGCGGCTACGACTGGTCCAAAAAGAGGTCCTCTCCCAGCCTCATCAACACCTATAACTAAACCTTCATTTGAATTTTCTAAATCAAATCTAACTAAATCATTATATCTATTTAAAAGTTTCTTATAAGCGTTATATTTATTAGATAACGTATTTAATATATTTTGAACGCCTTTTCTATCGTCTTTACTATACTTTTCTAAAAAGTTTTCATAGTCTGATACTTCAAGTGAAAGCATTTCTTTTTTTATATCACTAATTTTCATAAATTTCCCTTTCTATAGCTATGAATAAATTTTTTGCCTCATCATCTTTAGGGTCAATTTTTAATACAGTATTTAATACGCTTACGGCTATTTCCTTTTTAGATATTTTTGAATATAAGACTGAAAGACTTTTTAACATTTTAGTATTTAATGGTTCAAGTTTAACTCCAGACTCCAAAATTTCTTTTGCCTTTAATAAATCGCCTACCGCTATACTTAAATTTCCAAGTAAAAAATAAATTTCTACTTCACTAGGATTTATCTCCAAAGCTCTTTTTAAACTTTCAATAGCTTTAACATTTTCTCCTAAATTCATATAAATTTTTCCAAGACAAATATGTTTTTTCCAAAGCCTATCTGATTCAAGACTTAAATCATCTAAAATTAAAAGCGCATTTTTAAAATCATTTTCTAAAACTTTATTTTCAGCGCTCATTATTAAACTTCTATCTTTTATAATATTCATTCCGTCTAATAATAAATTTTTATAAGTTTCATTATCATCAATTTCTATACATTTAAGTGCGTAATCATAAGATTTTATAAATTCGTCTTTCTCACTTTCAATAAATGATAAATAATAATAACATTCAGCTGAAACCAATATTTTTTCACTTTCTAAATACATAGTATAGCTATCATCTAAAAAATTAACATTATTTGTTTCAACAAATAAATCTAGTAACGCCTTTCCCAAAATATTATAATAAAAAACATCATTTGTACTTATAGCAAAACCATATATGCTAGCAAGATTATTTTCATCTTTAAAACTAACTTCAGAAAGTAGAGATTTTAAAACTCTATCATCATTGTTTGAAATAGTTTTTATAAAATCCATATAACTTTTAGATAAAATTGAAGTCCTATCCTTTGCTATTATATATCCCATATTAATAAAACATTTTTTTAAGTTTATATCAATACTATCTAAACTAATATCATTTATCCCGTCTTTTGAAAGTGGAAGTTTAAAAGCTTTTTTTAAAATTATATTTCCAAGATTAATATTTTTATCTAGCTCATAAAAGACAAATTTAGAACTTATATCTTTTAACTTTTTCAAAAAATTCATTATATATCCTTTCTCTTATCTAAAATTTTAGACTTAAATACCTGCCAATAATTATAATCATTCCACTCAACAATTTTAATTTTTTCTTTATTTACAGATATTTCGACAGAATCTATCACACTATTCATAAAACTAGAACCATCACAACCAATAACAGTCTTATTTGAAAATTTATCGTGAAATATAAACTTTAGTTTTTGCTCTTCACTAATAACTAATGGATAAAGTAAAGGGTTATTTATAGATGAATTATTAGGATTAATAGGTGTTAATTGATATACAGGTAGTTCTGCATTTATAACAGACGCTCCCGCCCATATTGCATAACCTGTACTCCCAAGTGGAGTAGATACAACAAAACCATCGCCAGCAAACTTATTGAATTTATAATCATCTAAATATATATCTGATACCATCATTTTCATATCATCATACTTTACTATAACTTCATTAAACGCAAAATCTTCATATACTTTTTCATTTTTAGCTTTTGCTATTACTTTTAAAGTCGGTCTTGACATCAAAAGATACTCCTCTTTATATAGAGCGTCTAAAAGCCTTATAATTGAAACTTCATCATGAGATACATTAGGTAAAAAACCTAAATTACCAGCATTTATTCCTACAAAAGGCACTTCAAAATGCTTATATTCTCTTATTGCCTTTAGCATTGTACCATCTCCACCAATAGAAATAACTATATCCGGATTATCAGTTACTATATCAAACCCCTCTTTAATAGCTAATTTATAAAACATTTTACTTGCCTTTGTTGAAACTTCATTATCGGCAGAAAAAACTAATATTTTTTTCATAATAACCTTTCTTTACTCTTTAAGTAAAATAAATCTTGCACATTAAATATAAAAAAACGCCCACGCTTTTGATTGCGTGAGCGCTTATATTAATCTAAAAACTTTTTGCCCAAATACTTTTTTATATCATCTTCGCTAGAAAAATAATCTAACTCTACAACCCTATCTGAACCATCAAAATGAACGTATATAATAGCATTTTCATCCTTAAACTGCTTTATAACAGTTTCTTCTCTAATATACCTAAGTTTATCTTGATGATGTTTAATCTTTATTTGTGTTCTAGTAAAATATGAACCCTTTAATGAATTATATTTATGATATATATTACTACTTTTCATATTAAGCTAGATACTTATCAAATTTAGAATCAATCTTTTTAGCACTTACTGTAATATAAAAGTCAAGTTTATACATTTCAGATAATTTTTCAAGTCTAGGTAGTACAAGTGATAGATCATCAATTTCAGTTTTCATAACTTTAAATAGACCATCAATAAAAATATGCTTAATATCATAATCATTTGAAATTATCCCACATAAAAAGCCTAAAAACTCATCTACATTATCAATAGGAAAATCAGCTATATTAACAAACCTTACTTCGTGTTTTAAATCTGTAAGATGTCTGTTGTCATGATCTATATAAACAATATGATTTTCAGAAACTTCAATAAGCTCATTAGCCTTATCTAACAAAACCCCTGTTTTATTAGTACCCATTTCTCCAACAATTAACTTTAACATATAAATTCTCCTTTCAACTATAAGTGTCACTTATTTACACTTTAAGTATAACATATTTTTTTTATTTTTTAAATATTTTTTTTACATTATTATAACAATAAACTACAAACATTTTTAAAACAACTTTTATTGAATAATATTTATATCCCATATTAGTTACTTATAAACTAATTAGAAGTCATTACGAGCTGACCACAAGCAGCAGCAATATCATCAGAACCACCCATTTCTCTACGAACTGTAGCATTTAATCCATTTTTAACTAAATGATTTAAAAATGCATCTACACTTTTTTTAGTACTAGCTCTATGGGACTTATCTTTAACCGTATTAAGCGGAATTAAATTTATATGTATTAATTTATTTTTATACATTTTAACTAAAGTTTCCGCCTCTTCTTTTGTATCATTAACGCCCTTTATAAGTGCATATTCAATAGAAACACGCCTTGAAGTTTTAGCAATATAATAATCAATAGCCTCATTTAACTTTGCTATATTATAAGCTCTATTTATCGGCATAATTCCTGATCTTTTTTCATCATTAGTTTGATGAAGTGATATTGCAAGCGTAATTTGTAAATTCTCATCAGCGAGCTGATATATTCTTGGTACAATTCCGCAGGTCGAAACTGTTATTTTACGCATACTTATATTAAAACCCATGTCACTACTAACTAAATTTAAAAAGCTAATAACATTATTGTAGTTATCTAGTGGCTCTCCTATCCCCATTAAAACTACATTTGATATTCTAACGCCTTCTTTTTTTGAAACAATTGCTATCTGCTGTAACATCTCACTATAAGTTAAATCTCTCTTTTTACCACCAACAGTAGATGCGCAAAAATCACAAGCCATTCTACAACCAACCTGCGTAGATATACATATAGTATAACCGTGCTTATACTTTAAAAGTACGCACTCTATACCATAAAAATCTCTAGTTTTAAGCAAATATTTTACAGTATTTCTTTCCTTATCAGCTCTAAAATCAACTGCGTTCATATTAAAAACTACATATTTTTTAGCAAGTTTTTCTCTTAAACTTTTCGGTATTCTATTTATTTCATCTATATTATCAACTTTCAAACCTATTATATCTTCATAAATTTGTTTTGCCCTAAACTTTTTCTCTCCCATAGAAATAACTATATTTTCAAGTTCTTCATAAGATAAAGAATAAAGTGATTTTTTATAAAGTTCTATCAATTCTAACTCCATACATAGTTTTGTTTTTTCTGTATTTTTTTAATTATTAAGATGGGAACACCACGCTTTCTTTATAAATCATTCTACGCATTATATAAATTAGTAAAAATGTAAATGCTAAAGATGAAATAAATGTTATAAGTACCATTAATGCAGTTGCCTCTCCATTTAAAATTTTCATCATACACATAATTGCATTATATATCGGTATTGCAAACATAAATGTTTTTGCCTCAAGCCCCGGCATATACATTGGTAAAAATGAAATCATCATAACAACTAAATATATAGGCGATACATAAGTATTTGCCTCTTTTACAGTTTTTGCATACAACGATAAAATAGATATAAGTGATACAAATAAAAACGTCATAGACATCATAACTACAAATAACATAACTAACTGATTTATAGTGAATGATGAATTTGAAACAGCTTTATCTACTCCACTCATACCGGGATTTTTTAAAATACTATCTGCAAAAGGTTTAGATAATATAATTCCTACAAACGAAGATATAGTAGAAAGTACTGAAACTATAGCAATACTTATAATTTTAGTTATTATTATTACACTTCTATCAACAGGTGCTATTAACATAATAGCAAAAGTACCTCTCTCCTTTTCTCCTGCTATAGAATCAATACCTATACCCAAAGCACCTGAAAAAATAAACATCGTTAAAAAGAATGGTAGCATCATTCCAATAAATCCGCCTACACTTTTCTCTGAATCTTTTTTAAGTTCAACTTCCTGTCTAGTCAAATTTAAAACATTTGCAAAATTCTTGTCGCCTAATCTTTTAACAATTATATTTGTTTTAAAATCATCAAATAACATTTTTACACGATTTAATTTCATAGATGATTTTTTATCTTTAGGATTATAAATAAGTTTTACATTTGGTACATTTCCACTTTTATAATTTTCTATTTTTTTGTCAAACTCTTTATCAAATTCTAAATATCCGTCTATTTTTTTATCATAAAGTTTTTGCTTAACATCATCATATTTATCAGATGTTGAAACAATTTTAATCCCAAACTTTTTAAATTCACCCGATAAAGATTTTGGTGTATGATTTACAATAATCTTAATATCATCATTTTTTGCATTATCTATCATTTTTGATGCAAAAAATCCCATTAGAGAATACATTATAAAAATTGAAAGCATAGGAAGTATAAAGGTATTAAAAACAAGTCTTCTATCTGTAAAAATACGTCTTAATTCCTTACCTAAAACAATAGAAACTCCTCTCATTATACATCAGCCTCCTCATCATTGTATTTATAATAAAGTTTAAAAAACGCATCTTCAAGATTATTAGAAGATGTTTCATTTAAAACGAAATCCCTACTGCCAACAATTCTAACTTTTTTATCAAAAAGCATTGCATACGTATCACAAAGTTTTTCCGCTGTATGCATCATATGTGTAGAAATTATTATAGTTTTACCCCTATCTTTTAATTCTAATAGATAATCAGTAACAACTTTTGCAGTTAAAATATCTAAACCATTTGTAGGTTCATCAAATATTATAACATCTGGATCGTGCATTATACTAACAACAATGGCAACTTTTTGCATCATTCCCGTTGAGAGCGTTGAAATTTTAGCATCACTAAAATTATCTATTCCAAACCTTTTAAATAGCTCTTCTTTTCTTTGTTCTAACCTATGTTCGGGAATATTATGCATTCTACCTACAAATCCTGCAAAGTAATTTGGTGTAAAATGACCATCTATTTTCATTTCATTTGTTAAAAATGCAATATTTTTTTTAACTTCTATTTCATTTTTAATAGTATCAAAGCCATTTATAACTATAGAACCACTTGTTTGTTTAATTAGAGTAGAAATACATCTCATAGTAGTTGTTTTACCCGCACCATTAGGACCAATAAGTCCAAAAATTTCTCCCTTTTTAACCTTAAAACTAATTCCGTCTACAGCGTAAAATTCAGGCAAACTTAAATTTTTCTTTTTCATCTGCTTTTTAGTAAGCCTAAATTTTTTTGTGATATTATCAACTACAATTATATGCTCATTATTATTCATAATTTAGTTAAGTTCTCCTATTCTGCCTCAAAAAACACCTTATAAGCCTTATACGCCATATAAATATCAGCTTTAGCACTAACTTCAAAAGTTCCGTGCATACTTAAAACAGGAACACCACAATCTATTACATCAGCACCTCTATTTGCCAATATAAATGCAATAGTTCCACCGCCACCTTGATCTACTTTTCCTAATTCGCCAACATGCCATATTACATCATTTTCATTAAATATATCTACAACTTCTCTAAAGAACTCTGCATTCGCATCATTAGTTCCGCCTTTACCTCTAGTTCCAGTGTATTTACAAAAACCAATTCCGTGATTTATTCTCGATGCGTTTAATGGGTCTAATACTTCTGGGAAATTTGGGTCAAAAGCAGCCGTAACATCAGCAGATAAAACCTTAGTATTGTTTAGACATCTTCTAATCATAAGTTCTGTATAAGAACCAACTTGTAAATTAATAAGTTCAGCTAAAGTATTTTCAAAGTATGAAGACTCTGAACCAGTGTTACCCATACTTCCTATTTCTTCCTTATCCATATACATTCCAACTGCAGTATATCTTGGATTTTCTACATCTAAAATTGCTTTCATAGAACTGTAAGAACATGCACTATCATCTTGTCCATATCCAAGAACAAGCGACCTATCAAACCCTAAATCTCTTGCTTTACCCGCAGGCACAATCTCAAGTTCAGAAGTAATAAGGTCTAGTTCAGTAATATCATATTTAGTATTTAATATTTCAAGAATTTTTGCTTTAAAAGGCTCTTTCTCATTTTCATCTAGGCTAGGAATACTTCCAACAAGTAGATTTAAGCCTTCCCCTGTTATTCCTTCACCAATAGTTTTCTTATACTGATCCGCTGACAAGTGCGGTAAAAGGTCTGAAATAAAAAATACAGGATCGTTTTCATTTTCCCCTATAGCAATATCAATATATTCTCCATTTTGTTTCATTATTCTTCCGTGAAGAGAAAGCGGTCTTGAAACCCACTGATATTTCTTAACTCCACCATAATAGTGAGTTTTAAATAGTGCCATTTCTTCTTTTTCATATAAAGGATTTGGTTTTAAATCAAGTCTAGGAGAATCAATATGTCCACCAACTATTCTTACGCCATTTTCGATAAGTTCTTTACCAATTACATAAAGAACAACAGCTTTATTTCTATTAACTGCATAAATCTTATCTCCAAATTCAACTGATCTATTTTGACTTATAAACTCATTTATATCTACAAAACCTTTTTCTTTAGCACGAGATACTATTTCGTTTACAGCTTCTCTTTCTGTCTTTGCATTATTTAGATAAACCTTATAATCTTCTCCCATATCCATTATTTTAGATTTTAAGTCTTTATCTGCACTATTCCAAATATTTTTAAACTCAAATTTTAAATTATTTTTACTCATACTTTCCTCCAATTAATTAAGCATCTTTTATACTTGACTTTATATATTTAAGGGCTGCTGTTGTCCTATCTGGTACACCTAATTTTTTAAATATACTAGATATGTGATTTTTTACAGTCTTTTCGCTTATATATAAATTAGCTGCTATCATTTTATTATTTTGTCCTTCAGCTATTAAAGCTAACACTTCTACTTCTCTTCTAGTTAGGTGCTCTGTCAAATCATTTTTACCCAATTTAATTTTTCTAATTGTATTTCTATCAACGTATTTTTTAAGTTCATGGTATATATACTGCTCTCCATTTGCAACAGTTCTAATAGCATCAAATAAAAGTTCAGGTTCTACATCTTTTAAAGTATAACCTGCAACTCCATAAGAAATAGTTTCAACTAAAAAAGACTTTTCATTATGTATAGTAAGCATTAAAACTTTTACATTCATATTTTTCTTTTCTATTCGTTTTAATACTTCAATTCCGTTCATTTTAGGCATATTTATATCAAGCAACAAAACATCAGGTTGTAACGCCTTGCACAATTTAATAGCTTCAACACCATTTTCAGCAACTCCAACTACATCTATATCTTCTTCAAATTCAATAAGTTTAGAGATACCTTCACGAACAATTGCATGATCATCTGCAATCACTATTTTGATTTTTTCCATATATTCCCCCAAAATCAATTTACTTTTATAACATTTAAATTATAACGGCAATACAGCCGATAATTTAAACCCGTTTATTCCTTGCTTGATTGACTCAATTTTAATTGAACCATTTAAAAGTCTTACTCTCTCCTTTATACCATACATTCCAAAACCTGAATCTTCTCCATAATCAGGCATATAATTATCATCACTTAAACCTTTACCATCATCAAGTACAGATAATTCAATACTTTCTTTAGATACAATAACTTCTACAAAAACATTATCTGCATCTGCATGTTTAATGGCATTATTTAAAGCTTCTTGTATAATTCTAAAAACAGAAAGTCTTATTATATCAGGTATATCTATCATATCATTTTTTTTGTATGAAAATTCAATATTTATAGCAAATCTACTATTCAAACCTTCAATATAATTTTCAAGTGTAGGAATAAGTCCCAAATCTTCTAAACTTACAGGCATAAGATCAAAAATTATTCTTCTTATATTTTTAGCGCCTTCTTTTAACTGAACTTTTAATTGCTGAAGTTCAGATTTAAGTCTATCGGGATTAGACTCTAATAATTTTTCACAATAATCAACATTCATAACCATACCTGCCATATGTTGCGCAGGACCATCGTGCATTTCTCTAGAAATTCTTTTACGCTCTTCTTCTTGAGCTCTAATAATTTCCATACCTCTATTTTTAAAAACATTGTTTTTTTGTAATTTAGAATTCGTCAACGTGTCCAAAGAAATTGCCATTCTATCTGTAAATTCCCCTGATTTTTTCAGTATAGAAACTAAATTTTTTATTTGAAACTCTAAACTCGTTCTTTTAATTATGAAATTTTTTTCTAAAACTCTGTTTTGATTAACAACTTTTTCGATTTTATCAACATTACCAAAAATTTCTTTAATTTCATCTTCATTAAAATCTCCCGACTCTTTTGAAATAGCCTCACAGAGATTTTTAGTTGCAATTTCTGATTCCTCAAGTTCTTTAATCTCTTTATTAATCTCTTTTATAAGTTCGTTAGTATTTTCAAGTTCATAACGCTTATTATAAAGTTCCATTCTTGACTGTTCTGCAATTCTAAAAATTTTATCTCTAGCCTCCGTTATTGTATCTACCGTTTTAGAAAGAATTAGATTTATTTCGTTTAATCCACTATTCATAACACTACCTTCTCATTAAAATAACTTTATAACTTTTACTTATCATCATATTTGAGTACAGCCATAAACGCATGTTGAGGAACTTCGACTGAACCCATTTGTCGCATTCTTTTTTTACCTTCCTTTTGTTTTTTTAGTAACTTTTTCTTTCTTGATATATCTCCACCATAACACTTTGCAAGCACGTCTTTTCTAAGGGCGCTTATTGTTTCTCTAGCTATGATTTTGGTACCAACTGCTGCTTGTATAGGAATAGCAAACATTTGTCTTGGAATTTCGTCCTTTAATCTTTCACAAATCTTTTTTCCCCTTGTATAACAAGTACTTTCATGAACAATAAGTGAAAATGCATCAATAAGTTCCTTATTTAAAAGTATATCCATTCTTACTAAATTAGCTTGTGAATAGCACTTAAATTCATAATCTAAAGAACCATACCCCTTTGTTATTGATTTTAAAGCATCAAAGAAATCATAAATAACTTCATTCAAAGGCATATCATAGTGAAGTCTAACCCGTCTTTCGTCTAAATAATCCATTTTATTCATTACACCACGACGGTCTTGACAAGTTTGCATTACTGCTCCCACAAACTCTTTTGGAACCATAATATCACAGGTAACTATTGGTTCTTCCATATACTTTATAGATGACGGTTCAGGTAAATTTGAAGGATTTTGAACCATTATAACAGTATCATCTGTCTTTACAACCTTGTAAATTACACTTGGTGCTGTAGTTATTAAATCTAAATCAAATTCCCTATCTAGTCTTTCTTGAATAATTTCCATATGAAGTAAACCTAAAAAACCACATCTATAACCAAAACCCAAAGCGACAGAAGTTTCGGGTTCATAAGTAAATGCTGCATCATTTAATTTTAACTTTTCAAGAGCATCTCTTATTGCGTCATAACTTTCGCCTTCCGCAGGATATATGCCACAAAAAACCATAGGAGTAGCAGGTTTATATCCCGCTAATGGAGTATTTGCAGGATTTTCTGCGTAAGTTATAGTATCTCCGACAGCACAGTGGCTAACATCTTTAATACTAGCAGTTACATATCCTACTTCCCCAACAGAAAGTTCATCAGTCGGGCACATATTTGGCATAAAATAACCTACTTCAACAACTTCATACTCAACTTGTTTAGCCATCATACGTATTTTATCGCCCTTTTTGATTTTCCCATCAAACACCCTAACATAAGATACAGCACCCCTATATGAATCATAATATGAATCAAAAATAAGTGCTTTTAAAGGCGCATTTTCATCCCCTTTAGGTGCAGGAACTTTTTCTACTATTGCCTCCAAAACATCTTTTATATTTAAACCACTTTTAGCAGATACCCTAGGTGCGTCTTCCGCGTATATACCTATTATATCCTCAATTTCTGCAACTATTTCATCACATCTTGAACTAGGCAAATCAATTTTATTTAATACTGGTATTATTTCTAAATTTTGTTCATCAGCCAAATATACATTAGCTAAAGTTTGCGCCTCAACACCTTGAGTAGAATCAACAACAAGTATAGCACCTTCACACGCTTTTAAACTCCTTGAAACTTCATAAGTAAAATCTACATGACCAGGCGTATCAATTAAATTGAGTATATACTCATTGCCATCATTAGCTTTATACACAAGTCTTGAACTCTGTAATTTGATAGTAATCCCCCGCTCCCTTTCGAGCTCCATACTATCTAAAACTTGCTCTTTCATCTCCCTTTGAGTAAGTAAACCCGTAGCCTCTATTAGCCTATCTGCAAGCGTAGATTTACCATGGTCGATATGAGCAATTATACTAAAATTTCTAATTCTTTCTTTATTCACATTTTTCTCCCAATTTTTACTAAATTATAGCACAAATATAAAAAAATTTATAGTACTTTTATTTTATTTTATAAAAAAATAAAAGCACCCATATTTAAAATAAGTGCTTTATGAAATTTACTCAACATTTATTATTTCCCATTGTTTATTATTCTTTTTAAGATAAAGTTTAACTTTATTTTTAAATTCTTTTTTTTCTTCTTTAAAATCTTCTTTATCTTTTGATTTAAGAACCTTTTTGTCTACATATTTTATTAAAGTTTCAGCCGTAAACTCTGCCAAACCATTTTTTTCTCTAAGCCTTACATTACTATAAGTAAATTTAAAATCTTTCTTTTTTTTAACTAAATTCATTTCACTTGAAAAATCATCAATTAATATATGAAATTTTTTAGGAGTCATCTCTTTAAGTTTTACTACATCATTATTTTTTAAAGCATTCATAAATTCCTTGCCTACAGACTTAGCTGAATTAGAAGAACAAGAACTAAACATCAACAAAGAAATAGTTAAAATAAATATAACATAAAAATTTTTTTTCATAAATCCTCCCAAATTGTGCCAATAAGACAGAAAGCATGACTATAAGCCATGCTTTATATAAGGTGAAACCTATTTTTTACGCTTTTTACGGCGAGCAGCTTCAGATTTTTTCTTACGCTTAACACTAGGTTTTTCGTAGTGTTCTCTCTTACGTATTTCTGCCATAAGACCATCTCTAGCTGTTTCTCTTTTAAATCTCTTTAAAGCGCTATCTATAGACTCATTTTCGCCTACTATAATACCTGCCATCTTATCCCTCCCCTCGTGATAGGATATTCTCTGAATATAATTACTATATCAGCAGAGGAATATTAATTCATACTAGACAATTATACACTATTAGCAAAAGTATTGCAAGGAAAAATTATCATTTTAAATTATTATTTTTTCGCCTACATAAGACTCAAAATAAAAACATATAAATTCAAAAACATAGGAAGTAAATATATACTAATCCATAAAATTCTAGAATTTTTAGTATCCCTTTTAAACCTAGTTAAAAAATAATCTGTACAAAGGCTAACCATAAGTAATACTAGACCTAAACTCATATAGTTAGGTTTAATTACTCCTTTTTTTAACCACATAAAATTCCCATATATTATTAAAAATACTGCAACATAAAAAAATATAGCTTTAATTTTTTTCATCATAATTCTCCTAAACAAACCTTTTTAAAACCTACATCTAATAATTTTTTTGACGCATTTGGATTAAAAAACGTTGGACTTTTAATTGTTCTAATTAATTTATCAATTTGATTTTTATTTAACTCTGATGGTTCAACATTAAAATAGTGCCTACTAGCCTCATATATACCATAACAGTCTTCTCCAAAATAAACAATATTAGTATGAAGTTCTATTATTTTTTCCTTACTTAATTCTTTCTCTAAGTCCATAGCAACAAATAATTCTGCAAATTTGCGAGATAAGTTTTTATCAAATGAAAAATACATATTTTTAGCAAGTTGTTGCGTTATAGTGCTACCACCTTGAACAAATTTTCTATGTTTTAAATTATAATAAACAGCCCTTAAAATTCCCCTTATATCATAACCCTTATGGCTATAAAATCTTCTATCCTCTGAATAAATAAGTGAATCAATATAGTATTTAGGAATTTCATCAAACTTTATATAATTTTTTTTGGACTCTATTTTTTCAACCATAGATTTTATAGAAACTGATTTTATTGACTTTTGATATAAAATTCGCCCATCTTTTAACGACGGTATAAAAACAAATGCCAAAGCAATTATACAAAGTAAAATAAAACATATAAACATTCTAATTTTGTTTTTCATAAATTTTACCTCCTATGTAATAATCACTATAATATATACTCCTTAAATTAAATAAAATTATTTCTTAAAAAAAACTTAATTTTTAAATCATTTTTTTTTACTCTTAAAATATCTCTCAAAGAAACTTTTTGATTAACCCTTATATATATTTTTTCTTTTGCACGCTTTGCGGAATCTATAGGATTCATTTTTTCATCATAAAGTTCATTAATTACAATTTTAAACGATTTATATTTTGGTCCAATAATTTCTACTTCTTGCCCTAATACAAATTTATTTCTTTGTTCAACTAAAGCAAGACCCGTATTTTCATCGTATTCTAATACAACACCAACAAAATCATAATTTCTAACATAAGCACTAGAATTATAAAGATGACTATTCTCATCAGGCTTTTTAAGTAAAAATCCCGTAGTGTATTCTCTATGGCTAACCGTGGTTAATTCATCAATCCACTTTTGTTTTACTTTAAAATTTTCAGGGTCTTTATAATAAGTATCAATAGCTTCTCTATAAACCCTTACTACTTCTGAAACATAATATATGCTCTTTGCCCTACCTTCAATTTTAAGAGAACTTACACCCGATTCAATAAGCTGTTTTACTAGAGTTATGCCGCATAAATCTTTTGAATTGAATATATAAGTTCCATTTTCATCTTCTTCAATTTCATACGATTGGTCAGGTCTTTTTTCTTCTACAACCTTATACTTCCACCTACAAGGCTGTGCACAAGACCCCCTATTTGCATCTCTTCCCGTCATATAGTTAGATAATAAACATCTACCTGAATAGCTCATACACATAGCGCCGTGTATAAATACTTCAAGTTCCAAATCCTTATTAATTTTACTCTTCATATCTACAATTTCACTAATTGACAACTCTCTAGCAAGAATAACCCTTGATATTCCTTGACTAAACCAAAAATCAGCTGATTTGTAATTCGTATTATTTGCCTGTGTACTAAGGTGCAATTCAGCATTAGGTAAAGTTTGTTTAACTGTAATAAATATACCAGGGTCACTTATAATAAACGCATCTATATCAAGATCTGAAATTTCTTTTAAATAATCTTCTAATAAATCTATATCTTCATTGTGAGGTATAGCATTTAGAGCTAAATAAACTTTTACATTCTTTGAATGTGCATAAGCTATTCCCTCTTTCATTTTCTCATAAGTAAAATTTTTGGTACTCGTTCTAAGCCCAAATACCTCTCCCCCTATATATACAGCATCCGCACCATAATCTACTGCAAATACTAATTTCTCCAAATCCCCCGCAGGGGCTAGAAGTTCAACTTTATTCATTTTTCAACCTTTCAACTAATTTATTTTTTTAGATATGGTAAGTCCATCACCTAATTTATTAAATGAAGTAATAAAATTTTTATTATCCATAAGATAATCAATAAAGTCATTCATTCTAACCTTTATAGTTTTATTTCTTCTTAAAGTTCTCTTACCTGCAACTATTCCTCTATACAAAACATTATCACAGATAACTACTGCATCATTATTCAAAAGTTTTTCAACTTTCATAAAATTTGACAAATATTGACCTTTTGCAGCATCTATAAATACCATATCAAATTTTTGCCCTTTTTCAAATAGTATATCTAAATACTCATCTGCATCAAAATTAACTAAATTTATTCTATTATTAAGCCCAAATGCATCAACATTTTTCAAAGCTAGATTAAAATTATCTTCATTTATTTCAACGCTTAAAATTTCAGCATTAGAATTTAATGCAAAAAGTATAGACGAATAACCTATAGCTGTTCCAAGTTCTAATATTTTTTTAGGTTTATTTATATTTAAAAAAAGTTTCATAAAATTAACCATTTCATCACTAATAATCGGTATATTTTTATCTATCGCAAAAGTCCTCAAATCTCTAAGAGGACTTTCAGCATTGTAATTTTTTTTCTTTACATAGTTTTCAATAATATTATTATTCATAAAGTCTAATTATTACCATTTTCTTTTAACTTCTTAAAAGCTTTCTCACTAGCTGCATTATGTTCTTTTAAAGTTTTAGAAAAGGTATGTTTACCATCATTATTACCACTAACTACAAAGAATAAATAATCGTGTTTTTCAGGATAAAGAGCTGCTTTTATAGATTGTTCCCCCGGAGATGCAATAGGTCCAAGTGGAAATCCCGCATTTTTATAAGTATTATATGGACTATCTATCAAAGTATCTTCATTAGATAAAACAGGTTTTCTTTCTTCAAGTACGTACTGAACAGTAGCGCAAGATTGAAATGGCATTTTACTTCTAATTCTATTATAAAATACTCCTGCTATTATATTTCTTTCATCACTAGCTGCAGCTTCCCTCTCAATTATAGATGCCATAGTTATAAGTTGATTTGTAGTAAGTCCTAATTCTTTCTGTCTTTTATAACAATCTTCATTATAAACACTATTAAATTTATCTAACATAGTTTTTAGAATTTCAAGTTCGCTTGCTCCCTTTTTAAATTCATAAGTCGCAGGAAACAAAAATCCCTCAAGCCTGTACTTTACACCTTTAGGAACATCTTGTAAAAATTTATAATTAAATTTGTGATTTTGTGCTAAATCTATAAATTTCTTTTTATCTATACCTAATTTTTTCTCAAGCCTATCTGCAATCATTCTAAATTCATAACCTTCAGGAATTAAAACTGTTATTGCATCTTTAAAAACCTTTCCATCAGCAATTATTTTAGCCATTTTTTTTGCAGACATAGCCTTATTTAAAGAATATTTTCCCGCTTTCATAGAATCATCTAAATTTAATTCTTTAGCAGCAACACTAAAAACTTCAGAACTTTTAACGAGTCCTTTTTCTGCTAATATTTCACCTATTTTTGAAGTAGTTGAGCCGTTCGGAACAGTTACCAAAATAGGTTTTGTATCATTAGGGTCAATAGGTAATAAATCTGCGTCGTCTACACAAGCAGTAAACGTTAATAATACAAATAAAACTCCGATAATAAACTTAAAATTTTTCATAAAACCTCCATTTGAATTTAAAGTTATAATAAAAATGAGGCATAGCATTTCTATACCCCATTTTATCTTTTCGCCTTCTATAACATTTTTGAGTAGTACTCTGCAACCAAACGGTCGTTGATTTGTATAGGTACTTCTTCTCTATGAGGCATTCTTTCAAGTTTAGATGAAAAAGCATTTTCGTCTTTACTCAAATAAGGTAGAGCCTGTTTAGACTCTAGGAAATTAACTTTAACAAATTCATTTTTCCTAAATTTCTCTTTTACAGATATAACATCTCCTGGTTTAACAGCATAAGAAGGTATATCTACTTTATTTCCATTAACAAGGATATGTCCATGATTAACAAACTGTCTAGCTTGTCTAATAGAGTTAGCAAACTGCATTCTATAAACTAAATTATCTAATCTAGTTTCAAGAGCATTTATAAGTGCCTCACCTGTCGCTTCAGAACTATTATAAGCCATAGATACGTATCTCTTAAACTGTTTCTCCATAACTTCATAGTAGCCTCTAAGTCTTTGCTTTTCTAAAAGCTGAATACCATACTCAGATAATTTTCTTGCATCTCTAGCTTCTCTAGGATTTTTTTCAGCTCTCTTCATCGCTTTAGGGTGTCCACAAACATTTAGTCCTAATCTTCTACTTTTTTTGAACCTTGGTCCTCTCATTCTTGCCATAAAATATTTCTCCATTCACATAAAATAAACTATTACCATCTATGTCAATAGATTGTGCGTACATTTCTGTAAGCCACGGCACACAACCTAAAAAACGCATTACAAATTATTATATACTATTTAATCATTTTTGTAAATAGCAAATAATAAGTTTTTTAATTTTATTTTTTACTAAACTATTAAAACTTTAAATACATATCAAAACACTACTAATCTTCTATATCACTTACATAAAGTGCAATATTAGATGCGTGATCTCCAATTCTTTCAAGATTACTAATAACATCTAAAAATGTAACGCCACTTACAGGCTTACAAAGTTTATCTTTAAGTCTTTTAATATGTTCTTGTCTTAATTGTTTTTCCATATAATCAATTTCGCCTTCACGCTCAATTACTACATTTGCTAAACTTTTATCTTGATTTTGAAGTGAAAGTAAAGACTGTTTAACAGACTTATTAACTCTCTCTGCCATATTAACAAGTTGTTCTTCTGCAAATTTAGAAATAGTTAAATTATCTTCTATAAGTTTTACTGCAAGTTCTGAAATATTATCTGCATGATCGCCAATTCGTTCAATATCATTTACAACATTAAACATATTGTCTATATAACTTCTTTCTCTAGCATCTATTTCTGCATTTGAGAGTTTAAACAAAAACTCAACTATTGCAGTTTCCATTTGATTTATTGTCTTTTCATCTTCAAATACTTTTTTACAAAGTTTAAAATCTCTATTTATAAATGCTTTAATAGAATTATCGCAAGAATTTAATGCAATATTTCCCATTCTATCTATTTCACTTTTAACAACTTCAAAAGCCACAATAGGAGTTTCAATCATTCTATCGTCTAATTTAATATCGGTATGTTCTTTATCTTTACCGGGTATTATTTTATTTGCAAGGTGTACTAATATACCTGCAAACGGTAATAGCATAAGTGTATTTACAACGTTGAATATAGTGTGCGTATTTGCCACCTGCCTTTTAGTATTAGTTCCTAAACTAGTCATTAAATCTAATGCATTATCTCTAAACGCTATAAATAAAACTAAAAATATTAATGAACCAAATACATTAAACATAAGATGCATAATCGCTGCTTTTTTAGCAGTTTTATTTGCACCTATACTAGATAACATAGCCGTTACAGTTGTTCCAATGTTTGCTCCAAGTAGCATTGGAAATGCCGCTACTATAGAAATACTACCTTCTGCCGCCATAGAAACTAATAAAGCGGTTGTTGCAGAAGAAGACTGAACAATAGCAGTAAAAGCAAAACCTACAAATAAGCCCATAAGTACATTCCCAATCCCTGGAGAAGATAATGTAATTATCATATCTTTAAATTCTTTAACTTCTCTAAGTGGAACCATAGTTTCAGACATTTGATGCATTCCTAAAAATAATATACCAAAACCTAAAATTATTCTAAAGACTTCTTTCTTGCTATCATTTTTTAAAAAGAATAAACCAACTACACCTATAACAATAGCATAAGGTGAAAGTTCAGTTAATTTAAAAGAAACCATTTGACCTGTAATTGTTGTTCCAATATTTGCACCCATTATAAGTCCAACTGCTTGAGATAAGTTCATAATACCTGCATTTACAAAACCTACAACCATTACAGTAGCAGCTGATGATGACTGAACTATTGCTGTAACCAATGCACCTACAAAAACACCTATTACCCTATTTTTAGTAAATAGACCGACTATTTTTTTCATCTTGTGTCCTGCGACACTCTCAAGTCCCGCAGACATCATATTCATACCATATAAAAATAACGCAAGACCGCTAAATAAATGTACCGCTAAAAGCAAAGTATCCTCCTTATATTAAATCAAAAAAATTATTCTGTCTTAAAGCCTCATATAAAACTAAACTAACCGTATTACTTAAATTCAAACTCCTAGCGCCTTCAACCTCTTTCATTGGAACTCTTATAATACTATCTTTATATTTTTTACATAAATCATCAGGAAGTCCGCTAGTCTCTCTTCCAAAAATTATAAAAGCATCATCATCATATTTTACATTAGAGTATAACTTATTTCCAAATTTACTACACAAGTATATTTTTTTATCTCCATACTTATTTAAAAAAGCATCTAAATCATCGTGAACTTCCAAATCAAGTAAATTCCAATAATCAAGTCCCGAACGCTTAACTTCTTTATCAGAAATTGAAAAGCTAAAATCTCTTATTAAATGAAGTTTACTTCCGCTAACAGCACAAGTTCTTGATATTGAACCCGTATTTTGCGGAATTTGCGGTCTATAAAGTACAATATTAATCATCACAACCCCTTTTAATTAGCACTAATAAAATTATAACACAATATTATACATATAAAAAGTATAATTTTTATATGTTTTATATTTTAAAAATCATTTGCTTTTTTACATAAATAAAAGACCTAGAGTGTAAACTAAGTCTTTTATCTAAAATACTAACTATCCTAAAAGCTCATCGCCTTCGTTCCAATTTACAGGACAAAGACCACTTGTTTTAAGTGCTTTTAAAACTCTTATAATTTCATCAGTATTTCTGCCAACACCTAAATCGTGTATTACAGAATATTTAACATTACTTTCAGGGTCAATAATAAATAATCCCCTATTTGCTATACCTTTTTCTTCATCTAGTACTTCGTAATCTCTTGATACTTTTTTAGTCATATCAGATGCCAAAGGATAATTGATTTTACCAAGTGTACCATTTATCCAAGCACTGTGTGAATATTGGCTATCTACGCTAACTGCGAGAACTTCAGCGCCAAGTTTTTTGAAGTTTTCCACTTCACTTGAAAACGCCTTAATTTCAGTAGGTCAAACAAATGTAAAATCTAGCGGATAGAAATAAAGTACTAACCACTTACCCTTATAATCATTCAAAGATACATCTATAAATTCAGTACCTTCCCCATTTGAAGCTACCATATTAAAATCTGGCGCTTTTTTTCCTATTAAACTCATTACTTACCTCTCTATCTTAATACAATACTCATAAGCCTTACATAAAATATACCCATATAAATATAACTATAATCAAATAACTAAAATATAAAAATAAATTTAATATTATTACTATTTATACAACCAATTTATCATACTTAAAAAAAAATAAATTTTCTAATTTTTATTGTTACTTAACTCATTTTTTAAAGCATAAACTAATGTATCATTATCTTTTTTACTTTTTACAGCAAATCTAAAATATTTTTTACCGCCCATTTTATTAGAAAGATTTTTAACTAATAAATCATATTTATAGAGCAAATTACTAGCAAGTTCTTCAGCACTAATATCACTTAAAACTTCAACCATTATATAATTTGCTTGTGATGGTATTTGTCTTAAAGCATCTATTTTAGAGAGTTCTTCTTGAAATCTTTTTCTTTCAATTTTAAATAATTCTAAACCCTTTTCATAATCATTTTTATACTTTTCATAAATTTGAAGATAATATTCTCCAAATGAATTTATATTCCAAATCGCAACATCTTTTTTTATAAAATCAATTAACTCTGTATCAATTGAAACTAATATACCTAATCTAATTCCCGGTACACCATAAGATTTTGAAATACTTTTCATAACATATAAATTTTTATGTTTTTCTAAAATTTCTTGTTTTATAAATGTACTATCCTTTTCATCTGCAAAATCAACAAAAGACTCATCAATTATTAGCTTTATTTGTTTTTTTTCTGACCAAGATATTAATTTATTCATATCATCTTTAAATATATAATTTCCAGTCGGATTATCTGGATTAATAATTATTAAATTATCTATAGGTTTGTCATCAAAAAAGTTTATAACATCATTAGCGTTATACTCATAATTTTCATTATCAGGAAAAAAACAAATAGATTTTTCAGCATTATATCTATTTGGATATTCCTCAAATGTAGGACGAATAAAACCAAAAGTACCCTCTAATTTACTCATTAAAGATTTTATAAGTTCTGCCGCGCCATTACCTACAACAATATTTTCTTCATTAATACCAAAATTTTTGCCCGCTATTAAAGAATTAACTGACATTCCTGAAGGATATTCTGTCAATAAAGTAGTGAAATTCATTTTTAATTCTTCTATCATTTTTTGTGGTGGGAAATAAGGATTAACTAAATAACAAAAATCTATTAATTTTGGATATCTCCAATACCCACCATATCTTTTAGAAAGATTATTTAAACGTTCCTTTTTTGAACAAAATATTGAAGATGCTATATCTAAGTCTTGTTCATCATCAATTTCATACCACTTACAATCATCTATTTTTTTTGCTAAAAATATAGAAACGTCTAATTGAACAATACTTTTTATTACGCTTTCATAGTACTCATTTGTACCAAAAGATGATAAATATATTTCCATAAAGGGGAAATAATAATTTTTTGAAAATTCTTTTGAAAATTTATAAATATTAATAGTTTTATAGTACTTATCCCTATTATTAAAATCAAACTCCTTACCTGATATAAACTTTAAAATACAATCATTATTATCTATTTCTAAACAAGTTCCGTCCATCCAAGACTCATACTTATCAACTAAAGCTAAATTTTTACGTTTATCTTTTAATAAATCAATAAAAGCTTTATCTTCGATAATTAAATCTGACTCTAATAAAACAGTATCATCTTTAATCATCTCATCTTTAGCTAAATATAAAGAATAGATATTATTTGTCTTATAATAAATCTCATTTTCAATATAAACTATTTCAATATCTAAATTTAAAGAACTTATATGTTTTTTTAACCTTTCTCCCTCATAACCAATAACAACAATAATTCTAGTGATACCTTGATTAATTAACTGACCAATCATTCTTTCTATCAACGAAACGCCGTTGACCATTACCATACCTTTAGTCTGTTTTGCCGTTATTTTTTTTAAGCGTTTTCCCATACCAGCTGCTAATATTAATGCTTGCATTTTATTTTCTCCTTTAAAGCTTAAACAAATTATATTTAATTACACATTTTAGACAATATACAAATATATCTAATCCCCTAAATACACACAAAACCAATATCCAATTCTTTTTAGGCTACTTGCGTAAGTATTTATAATATAATTTATATGCAAGATATTTTTAACAATTTTCTTTTCATAACAATTCCTAAACTTTTTTAGTTATTAAAGCATAAATATTTATATAATACTTAAATATTCTATTTTTATTAACAATATATTTTACAATAATTTTAAAACATTATAACATAATATTTTAATAAAAAATAGTGTTTTTATCAAAATATTATGTTATAATTTACTTTATTGAGAGGAGATACAATGTACACAAAAATTATAGATTTAAAAGATGGGGATAACATTACAGGTTATTATTTAGTAAAAAAATCAGAATTAAGAATTGCAACGCAAAGCAAAAAAACATATATAGATATAACACTTGTTGATAAAACAGGAGAAGTAAATGCAAAACTTTGGGCAGCTGATGAAAACGATTTAATCATATTTAATCCGGGTAGTATAGTAAAAATAAATGCAAAAGTAAAAAATTGGAATGAAAAACTACAACTTAATATAAATAAATACAGAAATCCTGCACCCGAAGAAAACATTAAAGTTAGTGATTTTGTTCCATCTGCACCTATTCCTGCACAAGATTTATATGACTATATGTATGAAACAATAAAGTCTTTTAAAGACGAAGAATTAAGACTAATAGTTACATCTCTTGTAAATGATAAAAAAGATAAATTAATGGTTTATCCTGCTGCTAAAAGTTTTCATCACTCTGTTCGTTCGGGCTTACTTTATCACATTTACAGAATGTTGAAACTAGCAAAAGCTATGGCAACCGTTTATGAAAATGTAAATTTAGATTTATTATGTGCAGGTGTTATATTACACGATTTATACAAGACAGAAGAAATGAACATAAGTGATGTTGGACTAGTTACAGATTACTCTCCTGCAGGTAATATGATAGGACATATAAGTTTAGGTGTTTCAGGCATTGAAACAAAGGCAAAAGAATTACATATAGATAGTGAAGTTGTGCTTTTATTAAAACACATGGTATTATCACATCACTATTACCCAGAATATGGAAGTCCTGTATTTCCAATGTTTTTAGAGGCTGAACTTTTACACTATATAGACGTAGTAGATGCAAGAGTATATGATTTTACTGAAAACTATGAAAAATTAAATAGTGGAGAAATAAGTCAACCTGTTTTTTCTTTAGATAGAAGAAGAATATATAGACCAAGCTTTGTAAAGACAAAAAGGGATAACTAATGAAATCGATAATTTTTTATATAAAACTTTTCTTTTTAACTAAAAGTTTAGATAAATATTATAATAAAGCTATAAAACTAGAAGAACAACAAAAATTAGAAGAAAAAAATAAAATTGTAAATTCTGCAATGAAACATTGGGCTAAAAATGTAATAGAATACAGTGGTTCAACTATAGAAATAAATGGTAAAGAAAACATACCTGAAAATGAAAGTTTTTTAATTGTACCAAACCACGAATCCATGTTCGACGTACCTGCAATAATGCTTTCTTTTGAAAAATTAATAAGTTTTGTTACAAAAACTGAAAACAATAAAATTCCCTTTGTATCAAAATGGCTAAAATTATCAGACTCTATATCAATAAATAGAAGTTCCGCAAGAGAGGCTGTTAAAAATATGAATAAGGGAATAAAACAAATGCAAGACGGAACAAGTCTTGTAATATTTGCAGAAGGCACTAGAACAATAGATGGAAATTTAGGCGAATTTAAGGCTGGTTCTTTTAAATTCGCAAAAAAAGCTAATGTAAAAGTTCTACCTATAGCAATAGACGGAACAATGGAAATAATGAAAAAAGGTAGTATGAAAATAAATTCATCTAAAATAAAAGTAAACATATTAAAACCAATAGATAGCACAAATTTTAACACTAAAGAACTTGCAGAAATGACAAAACAAAATATACAAAAAAGTTTAAATTTAAAATAGTAAAAGGATATTAATAGGAGAAAATAATGGCAATTAAACTTATAGCAGACAGTTCATGCGATTTACCAAGAGAATTAGCTGAAAAATACAACATTGAAATATTACCACTGTTAGTTTATGTAAATGATAAAGAATATAAAGATAATATTGATATATCTAACGACGAAATTATTAATTCAATGTTAGAACAAAAAAAAGTACACACAGGTCAATATCCACCGTCTAGTTTTTTAGAACTTTATAATAGATTAAGCAAAACAGATGATTCGTACATATACGTACCAATTTCGTCAAAACTTTCAGGCACTTATGCTACAGCAGTTAGCTCACTTAAACTTTTTAAAGAGGAAAATGTTGATTTTGATTTTACAATTATAGATGCAAAGTTAATATCAATGGGAATTGGACTACTTTTAATCGAAATGGCAAAAATGATAGAAAAAGGAGCAAGTAAAGAAGAGTTAATTGAATTTACAAATAAAACTGAAATCAACCATATATTTGCAGTAGATAAACTAGATTGGCTACTACAAGGCGGTAGAATAAGTAAAACTTCTGCTGTAATGGGTAATTTATTAAATATAAAACCTATATTAACAGTAGAAAATGGTAATCTAATACCACTAGATAAAACAAGGGGAAACAAGAAAAAAATACAAAAAATAAAAGAACTAATAGATTCAAAAATTGCAGAAAAAGAAAAAAAGACTTTTGCAATAACACATGCTAGAAATATAGAAGACGCAAAAGTTATAGAAGAGTATTTAAAGGAAAACTATACTCCAAAAGAAATAATTATAACAGATTTAGGCGCGGTAATTACAGCACATACAGGACCCGGACTTATAGCAGTTTTCTTTTAAATAAAATTTTCATAAAAATAAAGGCATAGTATAAATTATCTACTATGCCTTATTTTTATTTTATAAGATTATTTATAAGCTACAAAATCAATTTCTACTTTCCCACCTAATGGTAGCTTTGACGCTTCAAATGCAACTCTTGCAGGTTTATGCTCTGAAAAATATTTAGCATAAACTTCATTCATTTCTGCAAAATCATTCATATCATCTAAATATACAGTAGCCTTTACAACATCACTTAAAGTGTATCCTGCCTCTTTTAAAATAGCCATTCCATTTTTAAGAGCTTGTTCAGTTTGAAACTTTACACCCCCTTCTACCACTTTAGAAGTTTCAGGATTTATACCAAGTTGTCCCGATACATATAGAAAATCTCCTGCTTTTACCGCTTGTGAATACGGACCTATAGCTTTAGGTGCATTTTCACTGCTAATTATTTTTAACGCCATTATGTCCTCCTATATTTTATTTAACTACTATGTTTACAATTTTATCAGGTATAACTATTACTTTTACAACTTTTTTACCCGATATAAGTTCTAATATCTTTTCGCTATTCATTGCAATTTCTTCTATTTTGTTTTTATCAGCTCCTGTAGGTATATTTATAGTTGCTTTTACTTTACCATTTATTTGAACTGCTATTTCTTTCTCTGCATCTACAAGTTTTGATTTATCGTATTTTGGCCATGAAGTTTCGTGCATAGACTTATTATTTCCCATCATTTCCCAAAGTTCTTCAGTTATGTGTGGTGCAATAGGATTTAATAATTGTAAAAGAATTCTATATTCTGCTCTAGTAACAGATTTATTTGAATAAATATCATTTACAAATTCCATCATTTTAGCTATCGCTGTATTAAACTTTAAGTTTTCGTAATCTGAACTTACCTTTTCTATAAGCTGATTTACTTTAACTTCAAGTTTACCGCTTATATCATCACTATCATTAACAAACTGCATAGCTTGCCAAACTCTATCTAAAAATCTTCTACAACCCTTAACACTATCTGTAGACCATATAGCAGCTCTTTCAAAATCACCTATAAACATTTCATACATTCTCAAAGTATCTGCGCCAAAATCTTTTATAACATCATCTGGATTTACTACATTTCCAAGCGATTTACTCATTTTAACGCCACCTTCTCCAAGTATCATACCGTGTGAAGTTCTTTTAGCATAAGGCTCTTTAGTAGGAACTAATCCAATGTCATAGAAAAATTGATGCCAAAACCTAGAATAAAGTAAGTGTAATGTAGTATGCTCCATACCGCCATTATACCAATCTATAGGTAACCAATAATTCATCTTGTCCATAGCTGCAAATGTTTCATCATTTTTAGGGTCTATATATCTTAAAAAGTACCAAGACGAACCCGCCCACTGAGGCATAGTATCAGTTTCTCTCTTCGCAGGTTTACTACATTTTGGACAAGTCGTATTTACAAAATCCTCAATATTTGCAAGTGGCGACTCTCCCGTATCTGTCGGCTCATAACTTTCAACTTTAGGTAATGTAAGCGGCAATTCTTCATAAGGAACTGCAACCATTCCGCAATCATCACAATGAATTATAGGAATAGGTTCTCCCCAGTAACGCTGTCTTGAAAATACCCAATCTCTAAGTTTATAATTAGTCTTTCTCACGCCAATTTTTTTATCTTCAAGTATCTCTATCATTTTGACTATAGCATCATCTTTATTAAGTCCATTTATAAGTTCAGAATTAATAAGTTTACCATCTCCTGTAAATGCTGAACTACTTATATCTCCACCTTCTAAAACCTGTACTATATCTATACCAAATTTTTTAGCAAATTCATAATCTCTGTCATCGTGTGCAGGCACAGCCATAATAGCACCTGTGCCGTATCCCATCATAACATAATCAGATACATAAATAGGTATTTCTTTTAAAGTTATAGGATTTATAGCACTTATGCCTTCTATTTTGACGCCCGTTTTATCTTTCGCTAATTTAGTTCTCTCAAAATCTGATTTTTTTCTGGCATCTAATTTGTAAGTTTCTATATCTTGCCCATTTTTAATTCTATCACTAAACTTATCTATTATTGGATGTTCAGGCGCAATAACCATATAAGTTGCTCCATAAATAGTATCCGGTCTAGTTGTATAGACTAATAGATAATCATCTTCTACAGGAAACTTGATTTCAGCACCTTCACTCTTACCTATCCAATTTATCTGTTGAAGTTTAGCTCTTTCAATATAATCAAGGTCTTTTAGTCCGTCAATTAATTTTTCTGCATAATCAGTAATTTTAAGCATCCATTGCATTTTATCTTTTTTTACAACTTCGCCCTTACATCTATCGCAAACTCCATTTACTACTTCTTCATTTGCAAGTCCTACCTTACAAACTGTACAAAAGTTTATACTTAAAGTATCTTTATAAGCAAGACCCTTTTCAAAGAATTTTAAAAATAAAAATTGAGTCCACTTATAATAAGATTCTTCAGTAGTATCAACACATCTATCCCAATCAAAAGAATAACCTATTGATTTTAACTGTCTTTTAAAGTTTTCAATATTTGTATCAGTTGCAACTCTTGGATGAACTTTATGCTTAATGGCATAATTTTCAGTAGGCAGACCAAAGGCATCAAAACCTATAGGAAAGAGAACATTATAGCCCTCAAACCTATATTTTCTAGCTAATACATCCATCCCAGTATAAGGTCTTGGATGTCCAACGTGTAACCCCTGACCTGACGGATAAGGAAATTCAATAAGCAAATATTTTTTTTCTTTTCCGCAAGACTCTTCTTGAGTTTTAAAAAGATTACTTTTATCCCAAACTTCTTGCCATTTTTTTTCTATAATTCGTGGTATATATTCTTTCACAAGTATCTCCCTTACTTTAAGCTTTAGCTATAAATATTGTACAATCACTATCATTAAGTTTTACAAGTTCAGCACTTAAATTTTCTTCAAATTTTATATCCAAAGCTAATGTTTCATTTTGTATGTACTCAATATTTTGACTTATTGCATTCTTAACAACTTCATCAGAACTATACTTAATAACAATTTTATCAGCCACATCATAATCATTTGACTTACGCATTTGTTGTATTTTAGATACAAATTCTCTTGCAAAGCCTTCATTTATAAGAGTATCATCAAGTTTAGTATCTAAAATTACAAACAGATTATTTTCCATAGCAACTGTTAATCCGTCTTTTGCACTTATATTTACTTCTATAAGCTCTATATCAAACTCTTTATCTTCTCCGCCAACACTTACAATTATATTTTCGCCATTTTTAAGTTTTTTAGCACATTCATTTTGATTTAAAGTAGCTAGATTTTTAGAAAATTCTCCCATATTTTTACCAAGTACAGGTCCTAACGCTCTAAAATTAGGTTTTAACTTAAAGTCCATATATTGAGATAAGTTATCTTCAAAAATAACTTCTTTGACATTTAACTCTTCCATTATTAAATCTTTTAAGTCAAAAATTAATTCTCTATTTTCTCCTGATACATATACCCTGTATAAAGGTTGTCTTACTTTAATTTTTACATCTTCTCTAGCTGCTCTACCTAATTTAACTAATTCTCTAACTAAGTCCATTCTATTTTCAATTTTTTCTGAAACTAAACTTTCGTTGTATTTTGGATAACTAGCTAAATGAACAGATTTTTCTCCAGTTAGATTTCTATAAATTTCTTCACTTATATATGGAGAAAGTGGTGCTATAAGTCTAGCGACAGTTTCTAAAACTTCAAAAGTAGTTCTATAAACCGCCTTTTTATCATCTGTTAATGCTGACTCCCAAAATCTTCTTCTATTTCTTCTTATGTACCAATTAGAAAAATCTTCAACTACAAAATCATATATTGTTCTAGCAACTTTTGTCATATCATAAGCTTCAAAATTTTCAACAACATTTTTAATTACTTTATTTAACTTTGAAATTATCCATCTGTCAATTTCTGCTCTTTTTTCTACAGGTATATCAAAATTATTTACATCTAATTTATCAGTATTTGCATACAAACTAAAGAATGTATATGAATTTTTAAGTGTACCAAAGAATTTAGAATTAAGTTCTCTTAATTGCGCCTCATCAAATTTTGTAGGTTGCCAAGCAGGTGATGAGTAATATAGACACCATCTAGTAGCGTCTGCACCATAATCATCAAAAAGTCTAAATGGATCTACAATATTCCCCCTAGATTTTGACATTTTTTTACCATCTTTATCTAATATAAGGTCATTTACAAGAACATTTTTATATGGAGAAACCCCCATCACAAATGTAGATATAGCAAGTAATGAGTAGAACCAACCCCTAGTTTGGTCTATACCTTCACATATAAAATTAGCAGGGAATAGCTTATCAAAATGTTCGCTATTTTCAAAAGGATAATGATGTTGCGCAAAAGGCATAGCACCACTATCAAACCAACAGTCAACGACATCTTTTACCCTTGTCATAGTTTTTCCGCACTTACAAGTTAAATGTATATCGTCAATAAATGGTCTATGTAATTCTATACTTTCATCTATATTCTCTACTGCTCTTTCCACAAGTTCCTTTCTTGAACCTACAGAATCAATCTCTCCACATTCACATTTCCAAATATTTAAAGGTGTCCCCCAATATCTACTCCTAGAAATAGCCCAATCATTTAAGTTTTCAAGCCAATTTCCAAATCTCTTTTCTCCTACATAATCAGGATGCCAATTTACAGTATTATTATTTTGAATTAACTTATCTTTAAGTTTAGTCACTTCAATATACCAACTTGGTTTTGCATAATATAGAAGTGGTGTTTTACATCTCCAACAATGTGGGTAATTATGAGCGATTTTTTGTTTAGAATAAAGTTTAGCATTATCGTGTAACCATATTATGATTTCAACTTCAACTTTTTCTTCAAGTACATTTCTACCTTCCCAAGGAGTAGCAGTATAAAGACCTTTCTCATTTACAGGTTGAAGTACTGGAAGACCATATCTTTGACCTGTTCTATAGTCATCTTCACCAAAAGCAGGTGCAGTATGAACAATACCTGTACCGTCACTTGTAGTTACATAATCTGCTGTTACTATGTAAAATGCTTTTTTATCTGCTTTAACAAAAGGCATAAGTTGTTCATATTCTCTGTTTTCAAGTTCACTACCCTTTACTTCACTAACAACTTCATAATCGCCCTGTAAAACTTTTTCTGCAAGCGATTTTGCAACATATAAATATTCGCCATTTTCTTTAACTTTTAAATATATTTCATCTTTATTTACCGCAAGCGCAACGTTTGCGGCTAAAGTCCAAGGTGTAGTTGTCCAAGCTAAATAATAAGTATTTTCTTCATCAAGCGCCTTAAACTTTGCAATTACAGTATTATTTTTTATTTCTTCATAACCCTGTGCTACTTCGTGCGAGGCAAGACCCGTACCACATCTAGTACAATATGGCAAAATCTTATACCCGTCATAAATATAACCTTCTTTGAAAAATTTATCTAGTATCCACCAAACAGACTCAATATAATTATTATCAAGAGTAATATATGGGTCATCTAAATCTACCATATACGCCATTTTTTCAGTCATATCTCTCCAAAGACTTTCATATTCAAAAACAGACTCTCTACACTTTTTATTAAATTCGCCTATTCCATAATCTTCTATTTCAGTTTTATCCGAAAGTCCAAGTCTCTTTTCTACTTCAAGCTCTACAGGTAGGCCGTGAGTATCCCAACCAGCTTTTCTCTTAACTCTAAAACCTTGCATAGTCTTATATCTACATATACCGTCTTTAAGCGCTCTTGCAATTACGTGATGCACACCAGGTCTACCATTTGCAGTAGGTGGCCCTTCAAAAAATACAAATGGCTTATTTTCATCTCTTGTATTTACTGCCTCTTTTAGTAAATCAATATCATTCCAATACTTTCTTATAGTTTTTTCACTATCAGAAGTATTACCTAAATTTAACTTATTATACATTTTTCCTCCTATAAAAAAAACCCATAGCTACAACAGCTATGGGACGAATAAATCCGCGTTACCACCCAAATTAGAATAAATTAATATTCTCACTCATTAATTCGATAACGGGAACACCGTCCTCTCCTACTTAATTTCAAAAAGGAAACTCAGAGATGATACAATATAAATCTAGTATTAGCTTTCACCAACCGCTAATTCTCTACAAACATCAATCTATATCCATTCTCTTCATTGTTTTAATTTATTTAATTATAACAATTATTTATTTTTTTTTCAAGCGATAATTATTTATCTTATTATATAATCATTATTTTAAAATATCAATATTATCTTTTACATACTTTACTCCGGAAATTACTGTAAGAATTGTAGCTACATAAATCAAAATTTTTCCTATAGCAAGCAGAGATATGCAGAAATCTACAAAAATATTTCCAAAAGACATAGAAACTAATAAAACTATAATAGATATAAGCTGAACAACAGTTTTTGCTTTACCATATATATCAGCAGCTATTACAACACCTTCACCTATAGCAATTGCTCTAAATATACCAATCATTAAATCCCTAGAAAGAATAATTATAACTGGCCAAGCAGGAATAATACTCATTTCAACAAATAAAAGTAGCGCTGAAAACACAAGAACTTTATCAGCAAGTGGGTCAATCAGTTTACCAAGTTTTGTTACTTGATTATATTTTCTTGCAATATAACCATCTAAAAAATCGGTAATTGCCGCAATTATAAAAATTATTGTCATAGGCAAAATTGCTTCACACCAAAATATATAATGCAAAAGAACAAACAAAAAAGCTAATGCAAATCTTATAAAGGTAAGTTTATTTGCTACTGTCATACTCTCCTCCAAATTAAATATTAATAACTTATACTAAACTAATTATCTAAAGTATCGTCGCTATCAACTAATACTTCTCTAGGTTTAGAACCCCTACTTTGACCAATTATTTCTCTATCTTCCATTTCATCTATAAGTCTAGCTGCTCTATTATAACCTATTTTAAACCTTCTTTGAACCATAGATGTTGATGCTTTTTTTTGCGATATAACAAAATCTATAGCAGGCTTTAAAAGGTCATCTTCATCATCACTTAAATTATCATAATCTACGGAACTATTCATTATAATCTCTTCTACATTTTCTTCTATATTTTCTATCTGTTGAGATTTAACAAATGTTACTAATTTTTCAACTTCCTCATCTGTAACAAAAGAACCCTGAACCCTTATAGGCCTAGACTCTCCCGCATTTAAAAATAGCATATCGCCTTTTCCTAAAAGTTTTTCAGCACCTTGTTCATCAATAATAGTTCTAGAATCTATGTATGAAGACACTGCAAAGGCTATCCTAGAAGGAATATTTGACTTAATTACGCCTGTAATAACATCAACAGAAGGTCTTTGAGTAGCTACAATCAAATGAATACCGGCAGCCCTAGCCATTTGAGTTATTCTAGCAATCAAATCTTCAACTTGTTTCTTTGCGACTATCATAAGATCTGCTAATTCATCAATAATTATAACTATTCTTGGTAGAGGCTTATCATAATTTGTACTCTTTAATTTTTCATTATAACCATTTATATTTCTAACACCAAGTTCTGCAAACTTTTTATATCTGTTGTTCATTTCAACAACAGCCCAATTAAGCGCACTTGAGGCCTTATTTGCATCAGTAACTACGGGTAATATTAAATGCGGTATTCCGTTATAAATACTTAATTCTACAACTTTAGGATCTATCATTAAAAACTTAACTTCATCAGGTCTAGAATTGAATAATATACTTGTTATTATAGTATTTACACATACACTCTTACCCGAACCCGTCGCTCCTGCGATAAGTAAATGTGGCATTTTTGATAAATCTGCACAAATTTCTTTACCCGAAATACTTTTACCAAGTCCAAATCTTAATAAAGACTCTCTCTTTTTATATTCATCAGACTCAAGCACTTCTCTAAGTCTTACTACTGAAGTTGTTTTATTTGGAACTTCAATTCCTACTGCCGCCTTACCCGGAATTGGGGCAAGTATCCTTACATTTGTCGCAGCTAAATTTAATGCTATGTCATCACTTAAAGATGAAATTTTGCTAATCTTAACTCCCGGCATTGGTTGAACCTCAAATCTTGTAATCATAGGTCCTCTTTTTGCCTCAACAACTTTTGCATCAATTTTAAACATTTTAAATGTATTTTCTAATAATCTAGCCTTATTAAGAATGTCATTTTTACTTGTATTATCTACAACTTCTTCAGATTTTATCAATAAATCAATATCAGGAAGTTTATATTCGTCTATTGATATAAAGTTTTCATTTTCTAAAGTTTTATCCCCGCTACTTTTAACATCTTCTGTTTCATCAAAATTTAAAGTTTCTTCATCTTTCTCAAATTCGGTAATAATTAAATCATCATCAACAGATATTTCATCATCAACAGAATTTTCATTATGAGTAGAAACTTCATCATTAACAAAATCATTATCAGTAGATTCATCAGCTAAAATTTCATCCAAATTTTCATTTTGTTCATTTTCATTTTTATTAACATCGTACTGCCTTATAATCTCATCTAATTTATTCTTAACTTTTTTTCTATCAGTTGTTTCACTTTTATTAATAGGTTTAAAATTACTAACATATTTTTCTTTATCACAAGTATTAGTATCTAAAATGTTTTCTTCTAAATCTTTATTTTCTCCAATATTTATAAAACTAAAAACATTATTTTTAGTATTTCTAACTACTTCATCAATATTCTGATTATATTTTAAAGTATCGACTGTTTTTTCAGGACTTGAATTTATTATATCTTGATTAATTTTATTTTTTGTAGCAGTAACAATACTTGAACCCGCAGAACCTGCAATTTTCCCGCCTTTTACAACTGAATTTTTTGTGTTTATTAATAGCTTTGAAAATTTAAAATCAAAGGCATATATTAAAAATAAAAATCCAAACAATAAAGAAAGTACAACGCTACCAACCATACCAAATCCAAATTTAGATATAACAAAAATCAAATTTCCAACACAACCTGCACCCGTCATAGATACACCATTTTGATACGCTTGATTTATACCTTCTAAAGTATAAAATTTAACTATAACTGCATCATATTTTATTATCCCGACAACTATACTTTGAAATATAAACAAGTAAAGCATAGCAAAATTATAATCTTTTCGTTTGTCAATTAAACCTTTATGATTATTTATTAAAAAATATGAAACTATAAAGAAAGGAATTAAATATGAAGATATTGAAAATAAACCCCTTAAAATATTTCTAACTATAGACCCAAATATTCCTAAATTAAACCCTATAGTTACAAGAAAAATAATTACACTAAAAATAGCATATAAAAGCAGTTTTACTTCTACAGGTATTCCTTTTTTTTTGTTCTTACCAATCTTTTTACTATTTTTACTCATTGACTTCCTCTCTAATCAAATAAATTATCAATTTTATTTTCAAAACTTTCTATATTGGGTAAATCATTTAATGATTTAAGTCCAAACTTCATAAGAAAAACATCTGTAGTTACATACAATGTAGGTAATCCAATTGTATCTCTATACCCATTTTCTTTTATTAAAGATAACTCAAGTAAATTTTTAATTAATCTATCAGACTTTATACCACGTATTGAAAATATATCTTTTCTAGTTACGGGCTGTTTATAGGCTATTATAGATAAAACTTCAAGTTCTGAACTTGACAACAATTTCTTTTTATCATTATCAAGCAATTTATCAACAACTACATCAAATTCACTTTTAACAACAAACTGAACTGATAAATTTATTTCAACCAATTCAAATCCAAGATTGAGCTTTTTATATTTATTAATTAAATCTTTAATATATTTTTTAGTTTCGCTAAAATCTAAATTTAAAATTGATGAAATCTTTTTTATAGAAATTGGCTCTCCTGAAACAAATATTAAAGCCTCAATTTTTTTTATAATATTATCCATAATTAAATATTTATTCTCCAAATACCAAGTAAATATCGCTATAAAGTTCCCCTTGAATAGCATCTACATTTTCATACTTCATAAGCTCTAAAATTGCTAAAAATGCTGTTACTGCATATTCTTTGCTATTTATTTTCGTTATAATTTCAAAAAAGCTCTTTTTCTTATACTCTTTTAAATTATTTAAAATATCTATCCTTATTTCTTCCACATTATATTTATTGAAAGAAAAATTTTCAAAATATCTAGCCCTATTATTATCTTCTACGGGTAAATTAAATAATAACTTACTAAAAATATCAGCTAAAACGCTAACTTCTATACTTTTAGAATTTTTTAAAAATTTTGTTCTCCTATCATTACTAATGACAAACCTATCTCTAGTTTCTCTACCACCATATTTTAAATACAAAGGTTCTAATGTTCTGCTAATATCCTTAAATTTCTTATATTCAATAAGGCTTTCTACTAGCCAAAGTCGTGGATCCTCTTCATCAATCAAAATTATGTCCTTATCATCTGAATTTTTATTTGGAATAAGCATAAAAGATTTAATCTCTAAAAGTTTTGCTGCCATTATTAAAAAATCACTTATATCATCAATGTTATTTGAATTTTCTTCTATATACTTTAAAAATTGGTCTGTAAGCAAAGAAATTTCAATATCATATAGGTCAATATCGTGCTTTTCTATTAAAGAAAGCATAACCGAAAAAGGTCCATCAAAATTTTTTAAACTTACATTAAATGTATCCATATATATTTACAACTCCTTATAACCTAAACAACATTTTATCATATAATAGTTTTTTTTTCAAGAACGTAAAAGTCTTTAAATGTGTAAAATTCTTGAATAAATAAACATATCTTTAATTTTTAAGTTTAAATATCATCAGTTGTAAATACCGTTTCAAAATGTTCAAAAACTATAAGCATTTCTTCGCTAAATTTCATATCATAAGTTTTTAAAATTCTAGTGAAAAAATCGATATGTACTCTTCTCCAATAATCTAATGTTTTATCGCCTTCTCCTTCTTTTAATGCCAATTCTTCACTTACATCTTTAAATTTAATCAATTCTACTTTAACATTATTAATTATTGCTAACGCATTTCCATCATAATCTGTAACAATAGCCATTTCGTTTTCTTTTGGAAGTTCTTCGTTTTCACGCTCATACTCATAAAATAGTGAGCTAGTACCTTTCTTTATTTTATTTTTCACTAAAAAAGCTAGTTCATCAGCGTCTTTTTTATTATCACAAAAATAAAAACTTTCGGGAACTTCTAAATTAATATACTTTTGATTTTTCTTTATAAAGTATTCCCATAGCTCTTTCTCTGTATATTTTACAGCCATTATATCCTCCTAATATATAATATATATTTTTAATTTAAGCAATAAATTCCATAATTAAATTTCATTTCACTATACTCAAATCACTTATTTTTTTACCTACATTCATTTTAACCCGCCATTTAGGAACTTCAACATCATCTCCCCAATACTCATCAATAGAAATAATTTTATCGTTTTTAATCTTAATAAAAGAAACACAATGAAAAGAAACTTCGTTATTATAAACTCTAGTAACTGTAGTAATAAGTTCTCCAAATTCTTCTATTCTTTCTACATTACCATACCAAATATTTGGATATTCACAGTTTACTTTAATATATTCATCTACTGTAAAATGTTCATTTGTGTTATGCCAATTTATAATAGCATTATCATCAAAAAATTCTTTCATCTTTTTAGCGTTTTGAGATATGGTATACTTCCAATATTTTTTAATTTTTTCTTTATTCATAATTACTCCCTTACAGATACATATATTAATTTATAAACAATATAAAATATCAATTTTATAAATTAATATATGTAGAAATAAATTTTCTATCTCAATTTATCATTTGGATTTACAGCATAGATTATAGGTCTATTTTTGATTTTTTTTATAAGTCCACATTTTTCAAGTTCATTTAACTCTCTTTTTATTTTAGATACATTTTCATTATCTCTATTATATTCTATTAACAAATCTCTACTTATACCTGAATTATAATCAAAATAATAACTTTGATAAAGCATAAAAAGAATAGATTTTTTTAAATCTGTGTCTGCATTTTTTAAATCGTTTTTTATAAAATCATAAGCAAATTCAAGTTTTTCTATCTTTTCTTTTAAATTCTCTAAAATATCCTCTTGACCCGCTATAAGAATTTGCAAAAACTCATCAACAAAATAATTTAACTCTCCACAATTAATTACAGAGTTAGTTTTCTTAAAAGCTTTATAATAATTAACTTTTTTTATATATGAACCCCTTGCTAAACTCATTGAAGTCAAATGATTATAAGAACTATTAATAAACATACTACTCAAAAATCTACCAAGTCTACCATTACCATCATAATAAGGATGAACATAAGCTAAATAATAGTGTGAAATTGCAACTTTTAAGATAATTGATATATCATCATTATTTAAAAAATTAAGCATATTTGAAATTGCAAGTTCAATTTCTTTTTCTCCATACAAACCTTCATGAATAGCTTCTCCATTAACACTATTTCGTTTTTGAACAAAAACTGTTTCTTTTCTAAAAAAAGTTCCGTCTGGTAAATCAGATTTTGCAATCTCCCCATTAGTTATTTCATCATATATTTTTCTTACATCATTACAATTAGTAGGAAGTTTTAAAAAATTTTCTTCGTCTAACAATAAATAGTATGAATTTATCATACTACTGAACCTAGATTTTAAATCAATTTTTTTATCAAAAATATTTCGTGTTGTTTCAATAAGTTCATTTTTTTTTGTATGTATGCCTTCAAGTATATTAGTACTTTCTAATTCACTTGTAATTATATCAATTAAAAATGAACGCTTTGCTATAACAGGTAATTTCATTTCTATTTCTTTTAACTTATTATCATTTTCTCTAATTTTTTCTATTAAATTATCTGTAAATTTATTATACAAATAATAAAGTTCAAATTTTTGATTTGTTTTATATGGCGATATCATAAAATTAGTTTTTAATGTAGTAAAAAAATTATATCTTTCATTATAAATATTTTCATAATCATCTTTGAATTTATAGTATACTTTAAATAAATAATCCATACTTAACTCCTTTCATTAAAAATAAGGCTTATTTTTATTTTATACATTTATTATATACCTAATTATTAAAAAAAACAATGAATTTTTAGTTTATAAAAAAACAAAACCAATAATAATTAAAAAAATAATATATTTTAAAAATTAAATATCAAAATTTTATTAAAATAACAAGTCTACCTACTAAATAACAAAAAAGCTACGAAACAAAAAAATTTAAAATATCATTATACATCTATATTAAATTTTAATAAATTTATAAACTATTATAATTTAAAATTTCATTTCAAACATTTCTAATACAATTTTTCATTACAACAAAAACGGACCTATAAAAGCTAATTTTAAAATCTAACTTTTATAGGTCAATTAAAACTTATACAAAATAAACTAATCTTTATTTGTACTCAATTCAGTGAGTTTATAATACTCTTCATATTCTCTCTTTAAATCTTCAATTTTAAGCTGAATATTTTTCAACTCTTCATTTTTTTTTGTAAGTAGTTCAGTAACTTTAATTTCTGCCTTTTTTAAAAGAAGTTCAGATCTATCCTCTGCTGCTTTTACAAGTTCGTCTGCTGTTTTTTTCGCAAGCAAAACAGTACCTTTCATAGCAGATTCCATATTTTTATATTTCTTTAATTCTTCAGTTCTAAATTTATAAGCATCAGCACACTTATCTAACTCATCAGATTTTTTATCTAATAAATCAGCGACAATGAGCATAAATTCATCAACCTCTTTCTTATTATAACCCTTAAATGAAGTGTTAAATGTTTTTTTCTGAATATCCAAAGGTGTTAACATAAATTCTCCTAATAATACGTAACAATTCTTAACAAAATACTTATTATAAGTCTAAATATAAATTCAATTGCAAAAAAAGTAGCAATAAAAGATAAATCAATCCCCATAGAATTTATACCGTACTTATCAAATAACATTCTCATAGGTAAAAGAATTGGTTCTGTAACGCTATAAACAAAATTAACTATTGGATGACTTGTATCCCTTACAAACCAAGACATAATAGCTCTTGCAAATAGCAAAAGAATTATTAATTTATAACTTATTGTAACAATATCTAAAATTAAACCTAAAAACATCTACTTCGACCACATATTATTTCTTGGCTTGTCTTTTATATCACTTGCACCCTTATTTAAAATATCTAGTTTTTTCTCATCAGATAGCTCTAATCCTCTTACAGCCATTAAATAAACATTATCATTTATTTTGCTATATTCTCCACCCAATACATATAATGCACCAGAAACTGAATCTAATATTCTTTGAGCTACAACAGTGTCATTATTTTCTAAATTCATAATAACAGATACATTTTTCATCAATAAGTCCATAACTTTTCCCGCATCATCTATAACTTTAGGATATAAAACTGTTATTTTACCTCTGTCTAAAGGTTTTGGTGCATCTTGAATTTTATTTTCAGAGATATTAATTTCAGGAATATAACTTCTTAAATTTGGCGACACTGAAGTTCTTACGTTGCTACCACTCTGTGGATATGCAGTACTAGCTGCTCTAGCAGTAGTTGTTGGCTTTGCTACTGGTTTTTCTTGAACTTTTGGTGTAACAGATGCTGTTTCAGCTGCCTTTACATTTGTCTCAGTTGTACTTTTTTCTTTTACTTCAGAATTAGTATTAACATTAGTAGTATCTACAAACTCAGGATTTTTAAAAGCCTGAGAAAACCAATCAGTAATTTTATTTTTCATAGTTCCTCCTAAATAAACTACGCATAAACTCTTTTGCCATATATTGCTGAACCAATTCGTATGTGAGTTGCACCTTCTTCAATAGCAACTAAATAATCTCCCGACATACCCATTGATAAAATTCTAATATCTATATTATACTCATAATCTTTTAATTTTTCAAAAAGTTTTTTCATTTTTTTGAAATAAGGTCTTGTTAGTTCTGGATTTTCAAAATATGGTGCCATTGCCATAAGCCCCACAATTCTTACATTTTCAAACTTCACCGATTCTTTAATAGCGTTTTCAACTTCATCATAATCAAATCCGTGCTTATTTTCCTCCTTACCAATATTCACTTGTAAAAGTATATCCATTACTTTATCAATTTTTTTACAATGCCTATCAATTTCGGAAATAAGTTTTATACTATCAACACTTTGAATTAAGTCAACTTCCCCAACTATTTTAGAAACTTTATTTTTTTGCAAAGTTCCTATCAAATGCTTTTTAACACTTTTTTTTAATAGTGGGAATTTTTTCAAAACTTCTTGAACTCTATTTTCGGCTACATCTGATATTCCAAAATCAAGAGAATTATTGACTATATCCATATCAACAGTTTTAGTAACTGCTATTAAATTAACTTCATCAACACTCCTATTTGAACGCTCACAAGCAAGCCTTATATTATTTTTTATTTCAGTCAAATTGTTTTTAATGTTTTCACTGTTTATATCCATTTAAAACTCCAAATTAATTTTTACTTTACAAAAACCATATCATCTTTTGATACTGTATTTATAGTTTTTAAATTTCCATTTTTATCAATTACAGTTAAAACGTTTGGTACTATTGCCCATTTATTTGCAATATGCTCTAACTCTTTATTAGTTTTTTTACCGTCTTTATCTAAAATAGTGTTTAAATCTTTAGCTACGACCTGAATTTGTCTAAAAACTTTTTTACCATTTTCTCCCTTTACATAAACGCCCTCTTTTCCATCTTTTGTTAAAACAGCACGCCTATCAATTAATATAGTTTTAATATCTTTAGCAGTTACAGTTACATCTACTACTGGTTTTGATAAATCTAAATTATTAAAATTTTCTAACTCAAGCGCTACTATTCCAACATTTTTTAAATTAAACTTATCTACAACCTTTCCAATAAAAGTATTACCATTAATATTTAATTCTAACATACTAGATAAATATACATTATCAAAATCTTTTAAATCAACTTTTAAAAACATGTGCCATTTTTTAGTACCTACAAGTCTTAACAAAGTTTCGCCCGAACTAAAATCTGCAAACGTCGACGTATTTTTAACTTCAATTGGTTTTTCAAAAATTTCACTATAGTTAAAAGAACGCCTATCTTTAAATGATAAAACTCCATTATACTTGTCAATATAAAATGAAACTATACCTGATTCAATAGAAGTTATAGAAAATTTATCTCCTTCTTTTACATTTTCATTTCCAATAATTTTCGCTTTCGAATTAGAATTTACATTATTTTTTTTACTTTTTGATGGATTTAACTTATCTAGCGATTCATTCAACTTTATTTTTAAATCGGCTGCACCTTTAGTATCTCCACTTTTTAAAGCTAAATTCATATCGTCAAAATATCTTTTAATTTCGACTTTTACAACTTCTTTATCAATTTTATCAACACTTGTTTTTGATTTTGAAGTTTCATTTTTACTTTTTATTTCCGATGTAGATTTAACGTTGAAATCAGCTATAAACTCCCCTGCTTTGAGTTTTTTACCTTCCTTTACAAGACCTTTCATAATTCCATTACTACCCGCCTTATAAAGAAAAGAATCTGTCAAAATAAATCCTTTTACAGTCTTATTAATATATATATTATTACTAAGTTCAACCTTTTGCCAATCATTATGAGTAAGTTTATTATAACCAACTATACAAACAGAAATAATAATATACAAAAACAAAAAAAATACAAAAAAAGAAATAATTATTTTTGGTACATTGTATTGCCGCCTAAATCTTCTTATAAAATTCATTATTACATCTTCTCTACTTCGCTCTTTGGAACATTATTCATAAGTTCCACTACAAGTTTATTTATATCTATATTTTCATAAAGTATTTTATACATAGCCTCTATAATAGGCATATATATATTATGCTTTAACCCTAATTTATATGCCGCTTTAACAGTGCTAAGTCCTTCAACCGCCATTCCAATTTTAGTTTTTGCATCAGATATACTAAAACCTTCGCCTATTAATATACCACACCTTCTATTTCTTGAATGTTTACTTGTGCAAGTTACAATTAAATCTCCAACTCCTGTTAAACCTTCAAAGGTCATCTCTTTTGCACCTAATTTCATTCCAAGTCTTTTTATTTCTAAAAGTCCTCTAGTCATAAGTGCTGCTTTTGCATTATCTCCATAACCCATACCATCAGAAATACCTGCAGCAATTGCAATTATATTTTTAAGCGCCCCTGTAAGTTCTACACCTATAACATCCTCATTAGTATAAACCCTTAAATAATCACAGAAAAAAAGATTTTGCACTCTTTCTCTTGCATTTTTATTTAATGATGCTGAAACAATGGTTGTAGGTAACTTATCAGCTACTTCTTCAGCGTGAGATGGTCCAGATAAAACTACAAATTCATTTTTGGGATAAAAATCACTTACTATCTCATTTACAAGCTTAAATGTTTCAATTTCTATACCCTTTGAAACATTTATTATAATTGTATTTTCATTTAGTTTTTTTAATTGTTCTAATACAGTACGTATATATTGAGTTGAAATAGCGATAATTAAAAAATCTACATTTTCTAAATCGTTTATACAATTAGTAAATTTAATATTTCCTTTTAGTGTACAACTTAAGTTATATTTAGGATTTTTACCTGTTTTTCTTAAACCTTTAAGCTGATTTTCATCTCTTCCCCACATAATAACTTCATTAGATTTATTCAATAATACAGAAGATAATGCCATAGCCCAAGTTCCAGTTCCTAAAACACCGACCTTTGCCATTAATTGTTTTTCTCCTTTATGTCAATTACTAATCTAGTACCATCAAAATTAAAATTACTTCTAATTTTGTTTTCCAAATATCTTATATAAGAAAAATGTGCTAGCTCTTTATCATTTATAAAAAGTAAAAATCTAGGCGGCTTAACATCAACTTGAGTCATATAATAAAGTTTAAGCCTTTTACCCTTATCCGAAGGTGGTTGATGCATAAGAACCGCTTCAGAAACTACATCATTTAAAGCACCCGTTGAAACTCTTATAGCAGCTTGATTATTTACATATTTTACAAGTTCCAATATTTTATTAGTTCTCTTGTCATCTTTTACAGACACAAACTCAACAGGTGCGTAAGTTATAAATGATAACTCATTATAAACATCTTTCTCATAATTTTTATATGTTTTATTATCTTTTTCAATAAGATCCCATTTGTTTACAATAATAACAATAGCTCTACCCGCTTCATGTGCATAGCCTGCAATTTTTTTATCTTGCTCTGTAACGCCTTCAGTTGCATCTATCATAAGTACGCAAACGTCAGAACGTTCAATTGCCTCTAAAGCTCTTAAAACACTAAATTTTTCAATTCTTTCATTGGTTTTTGATTTGCGCCTTATTCCCGCGGTATCAATAAGCGTAAATTTATCTTCATCAATATCAAACATAGTGTCAATAGCATCTCTAGTAGTTCCCGCTATATCACTAACTATTGCTCTTTCTTCGCCTATTAAATGATTTACAAGAGATGATTTTCCAACGTTGGGCTTTCCTATTATTGCAACTTTAATTCTATCATCATCTTCTTCATTATTTTCATTTTCATCAGAAAAATTTGAACAAATCATATCTAAAAGGTCGCCGAAATTAAGCATATTTATAGATGAAATTGATATAACATCTCCATAACCTAATTGATAATAATCGTAAAAATGGTCTGGTATTTTATAATTATCAAGTTTATTTACAACAACTATAACAGGCTTATTAGTTTTTCTAAGCATATCTGCAACTTCGTAATCAGCAGTTGTAAGCTGTTCTTTTCCGTCTAACATAAAGAGTATAACATCAGCAGTATTTATAGCTATTTCAGACTGCAATCTCATTTGAGAAAATATTATATCGTCACTTTTAGGTTCGATGCCGCCTGTATCCACAAGAGTAAAATTATGCCCTTGCCACTCAACATCTGCATATATTCTATCTCTAGTTACGCCTGGAGTATCTTCTATAATAGAAATTCTACGACCAACTATTTTATTAAAAAATGTAGATTTACCAACATTTGGTTTTCCTACAACTGCTACTATTTTTTTACTCATTATTTACCTTTCAGCTATTATCTCTTTTTCTTTTTTTAGCTTTTCTAATTCATCAATAAATGTATCAATATTTCCAAAGTTTTTATATACAGATGCAAACCTAACATAAGCAACTTCATCAATTTCTTTAAGTATCTGCATTACTTCATTACCTATTTCAGTAGATTCAATTTCCTTTGCATTTGAAATATCAATTTTCTTTTCTACTTGTTTTATAATATCTTCTATTTTTTCCATAGAAATTTCTCTACCTACACAAGATCTAGTAATACCATCAAATAACTTTTCTTTACTATAAAATTGTCTAGTTCCATTTTTTTTAATTACAAATACAGGGCGTTCTTCAATTCTTTCATAAGTTGTAAATCTTTTTGCACAACTAATACATTCTCTTCTTCTTCGGATACTATTATTGTCATCTGCAGACCTTGAATCTACAACTTTAGAATTCTCTTTAAAGCAATGCGGACACTTCATAGTAAACCTCCAATACATATACAAACCCAAATATTAATACAATTATAAACTAAAAACCGTTATAAATCAAGCGTTATAATAGAAATTATACCCTTTATTTTTAATATATTATATATTTTTTACTATAATCTTTTTATTTTAAAATTTAAACCCAAAAATAACGCAAAAAAACCTTAAAACTACCGCTAAATAGTCTTAAAGTTTTTTTATATTATCAATAAATTCTTTTATATATTTTTCTCTACCTCTATTAGATGGTTCATAATAAGTTTTACCTATCAATTTATTAGGCATATAATTTTGTTTTACATAAGCATTTTTATAATCGTGTGGATATTTATAATTTTCGCCGTTTTTTAAATTTTTAGCGCCTTTATAACTAGCATCTTTTAAATGAACCGGAACTTCAAAATCACCCATAGTTTCTATATCAGCTATTGCTTTATTTATAGCTAAATAAGATCTATTACTTTTAGGACAAGTTGCCAAATAAGTAGTTAATTGTCCTAATAATATTCTAGCCTCCGGCATTCCTACAAAATTAACCGACTCTCTAACTGAATTTGCAAGTACTAAAGCATTAGGGTCTGCATTTCCTATATCTTCAGATGCTAATATAATTAAACGTCTGAGTATAAAATTCAAGTCTTCGCCTGCAACAAGCATTTTTGCTAGATAATGAAGCGCTGCATCTGGATTTGAACCCCTTACACTCTTAATAAAGGCAGATATTGTATCGTAATGATTATCCCCTAACCTATCATACTTTATACCATTAGAAAACACAACCATTTCTAAATCTGTTTGTTCAATTGTACTTTTAGAATTTAAAACGCTTACAACAAGTTCCAATGTATTTAAAGCCTTTCTAGCATCTCCACCCGAAAGTCTTACTAAAATTTCCATGGCATCACTTGTAATACTTAAACCAAGTTTAGATAAAACACTATCTTTTTTTAAAGCGTTATTTATTATATTTTTAATATCCTTATCCTCTAAAGAATTTAATGGTATTATATGAAGTCTTGAAATTAACGCAGAGTTCACTTCAAAATAAGGATTTTCAGTGGTAGCACCTATTAATGTTAAAAGACCACTTTCAACATAAGGAAGTAATGCGTCTTGTTGCTTTTTATTAAATCTATGTATTTCATCTATAAAAAGTATCGTCCTATTACCATAAGAACGCTCAAGTCTAGCCTTTTCTACAGCGTTTCTTATATCTACAACACCTGATGTTACAGCATTTAGTTTAATAAAAACAGACTTCGTTTCATTTGAGATTATTTTTGCAATGCTAGTCTTACCACTTCCTGAAGGACCATAAAAGATAATACTCATAAGGGAATCTTTTAATATCATATTTTTTAATATAGAATTTTCGCCTAAAAATTTTTCCTGACCATAAAAATCAGAAAGCTTTTTTGGTTTCATTCTATCAGCTAAAGGTATATTATCTTTTTTTAACTTTTCCCCCATAAGGTCTAGCATATTCATTTATATACCCTCTCTAATTAAATCATTTCTTGCAGTTTCAATAGAATCTTTGCCTACTTTATTTTTAAGCGGAGAAAATTCTCTTTCTCTTTCAACCCTATATATCAACATATCATCAAACTTTTCAAATACATCAAATAAAAACTGCTCAAACTTATAAGCATTTTCTATTTCAGGCTTAATTAATTTTTCGCCGTCAAAATATGAAACTTTTTTAAAAGCTTTATGAAAAGGTAATCCCATTTTAGTAATATTAAGTAACTTTTTAACATTAAAAATATGACTTATTATATTAGAATCTGCAAACTTAAATTCCCCATTAGAAAGTCTTTCTTCTCTCATTTCTTTAGGTACTTCTGTATATTCAAGAATAATTGGTTTTCCATTTTTCTTTAACATAAGACCCACTTTTTCACTATCGTATTTTCTCATAACTGATTTTGAAGAAAGCATTTGCCCTTTTGATAAAGTTAGCCCAATAAAATTAGGGTCTAAAGGTTTTACTAAAACATTATCTATACCAATTATATTTATCCACTCAATATTATTGTCGATTAACTCATTTTTTACAAAAGAATTATTTATTGCTCTAAAAATTCCACCATTACCGTCTGGTACTAAAACTAAATCAGAATTTGATTTTAATAAAAAATCTCCATTTTCATCTATTACAGGAACTTCGCCTTGCGGAAAAAATTTTACTTTTTTTAAATCATATCCAAAAAAATTATTTTTATGGAAAAACTCTACAATTTCATTATGATTACTTACACTTGTCATTATAAAAATAAAAGGACTAAACTTTATAGTTTCAACCAATTTCAGTAGTCTTTTAAAAATAACCTCAAATATACTTAAATTATCAAGTATTTCAAACATACCTTTTGGAGAGTTAAACCCAAGTCTTGACCCCATGCCTCCTGAAAGTATAAAAAGAGCTACCCTACCTTCAGACAGGGTAGCTACTCCTTTATCATAATATTTTTGTGTTATATCATCTTTGGTGTAAACTTCAAGTTTTTCTATCCTACTTATCTCATCATTTTTAACATAATTATTATTAAAAGAATCAACTATAACTTCTAAATCAGCATCTTTAATATTATTTTCAAATTCTACCTTTAATGCAGAATCTAATTTTTCATAATGAGAAAGTAATTTATGTTGATTTGTTTTTTTTAGACGATTTACAATATTATGATTATTCATATTAATATAATTTATACTTATCACAAAGTGCTTTAACTCTAGCTTGTAGACTTTCAACACTTTCAGTTTCTTTTAATCTGTTTGCGATAATATCAGCGATTTCAACCATATCTTCTTCTACAAAACCTCTGCTAGTAAGTGCAGGAGTTCCGATTCTAATACCACTTGTTACAAATGGAGATCTAGTTTCGCTTGGTACAGTATTTTTATTTACAGTAATATGGATGTCAGCAAGCATATTTTCAGCAGCTTTTCCTGTAATCCAATCTGGACCTAAGTCTATAAGCATTAAGTGATTATCAGTTCCGCCTGAAACAAGTTTAAGACCTCTCTTAACAAGTTCCTCTGCAAGAACATTAGCATTTTTAATAACTTGTTTTTGATATTCTTTAAATTCAGGTTGTAGCGCCTCTTTAAATGATACAGCTTTAGCAGCAATAATGTGCTCAAGTGGTCCGCCTTGTAAACCAGGGAATATAGCTTTATCAATTTTTTGTTTATGTTCTTCTTTACAAAGAATAATTCCACCTCTTGGACCTCTTAAAGTCTTATGAGTTGTACTTGTTACAAAGTCAGCATATTGACAAGGGTTTTCGTGTAAACCTGCAGCAACTAAACCAGCAATATGAGCCATATCTACCATTAGGTAAGCTCCAACTTTATCAGCGATTTCTCTAAATCTCTTAAAATCAATTTTTCTTGGGTAAGCAGATGCACCTGCTACTATTAATTTAGGCTTAACTTCTAAAGCAACTCTTTCAACTTCATCATAATCTATCATTTCAGTTTTAGGGTCTAAACCATAAGATGCGAAATCATAGTATAAGCCTGAAATATTTACAGGGCAACCGTGTGTTAAATGTCCACCATTTGATAAGTCCATACCTAAAACTTTATCTCCTGGCTTTAATACAGCAACATATACACCTAAGTTAGCATTAGCACCTGAATGTGGCTGAACATTTGCGTGGTCACAACCATAGATTTTTTTAAGTCTTTCAATTGCAAGATTTTCCATCTCATCAGTTACACTACATCCGCCATAATATCTTTTACTTGGATAACCTTCAGCATATTTATTTGTGAAAACACTACCCATAGCCTCTAAAACAGCTTCAGATACAAAGTTTTCAGACGCTATAAGTTCTAGACCATCTCTTTGTCTAGCTAACTCATTGTCTATAAGTGAGCTTATTTCAGCATCAACTTTTTTTAAATTTAAGTTTTCCATCTCAACCTCCCTATGATAATTTGAAAACTATACAATACCTATATAAATTGGTATAAAACCAATTTTTTTTGAAAACACAAACAAACTTAATATATTTATAGTATTAATTTAAAATGTTTTCTATATATATTCATATCCTTTACTTTTATAAAGGTTTTGAAATCTAATTATTATTATTTAAAACTATTGAAAGCTCATCAAGTTGTTCTATAGCAACTTCTGACGGCGCCATAGTAAGTGGACAAACTGCATTTTGATTTTTAGGAAAAGCAATTACATCTTTTATATTATCTGTCTTATTTATAAGCATAGCTAGTCTATCTAAACCAAAAGCTATTCCGCCGTGTGGTGGCGCACCATAAACAAGAGCATCAACCAAAAATCCAAACTTTTCTTTAATTTCATTTTCCGTTATTCCAAGAGCTGAAAATACTTTTTCTTGCACATTGCTATCGTGAATACGAATACTACCGCCGCCTACTTCATAACCATTTATTACCATATCGTATGCAGCAGACCGAACCTTATGATTTTCTTTACCAATTAAATCTAAATCTTCTAAATTTGGCATAGTAAACGGATGATGCTTTGCATAATATCTACCATCTTCTTCACTGTACTCAAACATAGGAAAATCAGTTACCCATAAAACTTTATAAACACTCTCATCTATTAAATTATGTTTTTTAGCAATCTCTAATCTCAAACCGCCAAGCGCAGAATTTACTACCGACTGTTTATCTGCAACAACTAGCACCATATCATTTAAGTTAGCGCCTGTTTCAAGTTTAATATTTTCAAAATCTTTAACAGATAAAAACTTTTCTACAGAAGAAGAAATTTCTTCTTCGTATTTAATCCAAACTAAACCTTTCGCTCCGTATTTTTTCGCAGTCTTTTCTAAATTCTTAATTCCCTTTTTACTAACAAGATTACAACCATTTTCAACAACTATAGCCTTAATCTTACCACCTGTTGCTACGCATTCATCAAAAACTTTAAAACCTGTATTTGAAAGTGTTTCTGTAAGCTCTTTCAATAACATTCCAAATCTTAAATCAGGCTTATCTGAACCATAATCCTTGACAGCTTTCTCATAAGTCATTCGCTCAAACTTTGAAGGAAGTTCAACATTTAAAACATCATTAAAAACTGTTCTAATAAGTTCTTCAGCCATATTTAAAATATCTTCTTCTGTTACAAAACTCATTTCAATATCAACTTGAGTAAATTCAGGTTGCCTATCCGCCCTTAAATCTTCATCTCTAAAACACTTTACTATTTGATAATATTTATCAAACCCTGACATCATAAGTAGCTGTTTAAATAACTGCGGAGATTGTGGCAACGCATAAAACTCACCTGAATGAATCCTAGACGGTACAAGATAATCTCTAGCGCCTTCTGGTGTAGATTTTGTAAGAAACGGAGTTTCAATATCTAAAAATCCTTTACTTGTCAAGTGCGACCTTATAGCCCAAACAATTTTATGTCTATTTATTATATTTTTTTGCATAAAAGGTTTTCTAAGGTCTAAATATCTGTATTTTAGCCTATTTTGTTCACTAGCATCATCGCTATCAGCTATATGTATTGGTGGCGTTTTTGATTTAGAAAGAATATTTATTTTACTTGCTATAAGTTCTACATCTCCCGTAGGTATATCTGCATTTTTAGAACTTCTTTCTCTAACCACGCCTTCAATTGAAATAACGTATTCACTACCTAACTCTTTTGCAATTTCAAACAAAGAACTGTCCACATTTTGATCTAAAACAACCTGTAAAATACCTGTTCTATCTCTTAAATCAATAAAAATCAAACTTCCAAGCGCTCTTTTTCTTTGAACCCAACCTGCAATTAAATGAGTTTGCCCTATATTTTCACTTCTAAATTCACCTAAATATTTAGTTCTTTTATATAATAAATTATTTAACATAAATGTCTCCTTTTTTTACTAACTCATTTTAGACCTAAAATGATAAAATTTCAAGCAAAATTTAATTTTTTTTGCTAAAGATTGATTTTTTTTTACTAAAGTATTGTAAAATACTTTAAACTTAATATTTAAGATAACAAAAAAAAGCTAGAAAAATAAATTCTTCTAGCTTTTTTTACTTTTGATATAACAAATTAAACTATTTCAGCACCAAGATCTCTACATTTTTCTAGTCCATCATTATCTGGGGTTTCATTAATAATCAAACATTCTGCAACAAGATTAGCACCGCAAGATTCCATACGGTCTTTCCAATCTTCCATCCATTCGCCTTGTCCCCAACCATAAGAACCAAATAACACCATATTTTTGCCGTTTGATACTACTTCTATATCTTCTACAAATGGTTCCATTTCAGATTCTTCTAAAACTTCATTTCCCATTGAAGGACATCCAAGTGCAACTACGTCTGCATTTTCTACATCATCTATAGTAGCGTGTTCAACTTTTTTAATTTCTACATCTGCGCCCCTTGCACTTGCACCCTCTGCAATAGCCTCCGCCATCATTTCAGTATTGCCTGTACCACTCCAATATATTATAACTAACTTTTTCATATAATTCTCCTTTCATTTACAATCCTAATTTACTTGATTATATAAAATAATATAACAAATTGTCAAGAGATAATATTAAATTAATCTTTCCTTAAACCTATAACCCTTTACTTCCAAACTATCAGATATAGAATAAAATGCGTTAGTATCATGCTTTTTAATTATTTTTTTTATGTTTGGAATCTCCCTTGGACTCACAACAGTATAAATTAATTTTTTTTCTATACTTTTATAAGCACCTACACAATCGACATACGTTACAGCCCTATTTAAATTAGTCATAAGTTCATCTGCAATATTTTGATGTTTAGTCGTTATAATAATCATAACTTTTTTCTTTTCTAGTAATAGTTTAACACTATCTACAAAGCTATAAGAAATATACATAGAAATCATAGTATAATAAAATATTTTTGAACCAAAATAATTAGTTGCCCACAAGACTATAAATATATTTAGAGCCATTAAAACTTTACCTATACTAAAATCCCACTTCTTTTTAATTATAGCAGCTATTATATCAAGTCCGCCTTGAGAACCACCTGCTCTAAATATCAGTCCCATTCCAAAACCATTTAAAGCCCCACCAATAAGACAAGACGCAAGTATATTATCCTCTATACCTATAACTTTATGTAAATCTCCTGTTAAACCTAAAATTACTGAAAACATAGTCATATTACACAAACTATATAAAACAAATTCTAAATTTAACTTAAAATAAGCTATTACAAAAAGTGGTAAATTTACACAAAAAACTATAATACCAATATTAATATCTGTTAAATAATTAAGCACTATTGCAATACCTGTAACACCGCCACTCATTAAATGAAGTGGTCTTATAAAAACGTTTACACCTATCGCACATATAATTGAACCCGCAAGCATCATAAACAAATGAACTAAAATTTCTTTAACCTTTACAGAATTTGTAGAATTCATAACTTTCTCCTAAAATTAATATATTAAATTACATTAAAATCAATATTATCATCAACTAGTGTTAATTTAATTACACTACCAATGCCAACTTTTTTTCTCAAATAAAGTTCAGATATTTCATCTTCAATTAAAGTCTGAATTTTTTTTCTAAGTGGTCTAGCTCCATACTTGGGGTCATAACCAATCTTTGCTAAATAATCTTTGACATCATCATTTACAATTAATTCTATATATTTTTCTTTGCAATCATCATATACTTCTTTAAGCTGAATTTCAACGATTTCTCTTACATTTTCTTTAGTTAAATTATCAAAAATAATTTTTTCATCTACCCTAGCTAAAAATTCAGGTCTAAAATATTCTTTAAGCGCTGAATTTACATTTTCTTTAACAGCAGAATTATCAGCATTGAAACCTAATGTTCTTAAATTGTGGCTAGTACCTGCATTTGAAGTCATAATAATAACTGTGTGTTCAAAGAATACTGTTCTACCGTGCGAATCTGTAAGTCTTCCATCGTCTAAAATTTGAAGTAGCATATTGAATATATCTTGATGCGCCTTTTCAATTTCATCTAACAAAATAACTGAATACGGCTTTCTTCTCACTCTTTCAGTAAGTTGTCCGCCCTCATCAAATCCTACATATCCCGGAGGCGAACCTATTAATTTAGATACAGTATGTTTTTCCATATACTCACTCATATCTAATCTTATTATTGCAGATTCATCGCCAAATAACTCTTCTGCTAACGCTTTGCATAATTCAGTTTTACCAACGCCTGTAGGCCCTACAAAAATAAATGATGCAGGTTTTTTCCTAGACTTAAATCCAGCTCTCTTTCTCCTAACTGCCTTCGAAACTAATTTAACAGCTTTATCTTGACCTATTACTCTATTGTGTAAAGCGTTTTCCAAATCAAGCAATTTTTCCGCCTCTTCTTCTGTTATTTTAGTTACAGGTATTCCCGTCCACATTTCTATAACTTTTGCTATATCATCTTTTGACATTTCTATACCTGAAAGTTTCTTATTAAGTTCGTCTATAGAATTTTTTAAATGAATTTCTTTAATTTTATATTCTGCTGCAGCCTCAAAATTATCAGTATTTGACGCTTCTTCTTTCTTTAATATAACACTATTAAGTTCATCATTTAATTCTTTAAGTTTAGTAAAATCAACATTTTTAAGGTTAAGCATTGCTCCCGCCTCGTCCAATACATCTATTGCCTTATCGGGTAAATATCTATCACTTATATATCTATCTGATAAAATAACAGCACTTTCAACTACCTTAGTAGGTATAGATATGCTATGATAATCTTCATAATATGATTTTATTCCATTTATAATTTCTATGGCTTCAGATATAGTTGGTTCGTCGACCATAACTTTTTGAAAACGCCTTTCTAAAGCTGCATCTTTTTCTATAAACTTTCTATATTCTTCAAGCGTAGTTGCGCCGATTACTTGTATATCGCCCTTTGCAAGTGCAGGTTTCAAAATGTTACCCGCATTCATAACTCCGCCCATAACTTCGCCTGCACCAACTATACTATGAACTTCATCAATTACTAAAACAATATTGCCCTCTTTTTTTGCCTCTGAAATTATAGAGTTCATTCTGGATTCAAATTGACCCCTAAACTGTGTACCTGCCACAACAGCAGTTAAATCTAATAAATAAATTTGTAAATTCGCTATTTTAGGCGGAACATCGCCTTCTACAATTTTAAGCGCAAGACCTTCTGCAATTGCAGTTTTCCCAACGCCCGGTTCTCCAATAAGAACAGGATTATTTTTGTTTCGTCTATTTAATATTTGAACTACTCTATCTATCTCTGTAGCCCTACCAACGACTCTATCTACTAATCCATCTTTAGCCTTTTTATTCAAATGAACGCTATACTTTTCTAAAGTTTTTAATTTTGACTTTGTCTTACCTTTATTTTTAGCACTTGAAAAATCGCTAGAATTTGAAAATTTAGAAAAAAACTCTTCAAACAAAGACCCTTTTTTAGTGTCAACATTTTTTTTATCATCATCTTTTTTATTAGACTCATTATCATCTTTACTATCTTTATTCTCATCAATAGATTTTTTTTCGCTTTGAGATTCCATATTTTCTTTATGAGTAGGTAAATCTTTGATTTCTTCACTATCTACTTTAATTAATTTCTCACTATCTTTACTAATTTCTTCACTTTCTATAACTTCATCTTCTTCATCTTCTTCAATATTAGCTCCACCAAACATATTCATAAAATTTTTATTTACGTCTTCATCTTGCATATATCCCATTAATTGCTCTGACATATTATTTATATCATCTTCACTCATATTTAAATTTTCTAACATATCATTTAATGGCGACATCCCCATTTTTGACGCACAATTAAGACATAATCCTTCTAATTTTTGCTTACCATTTTCATCTAATTTACTAATAATAACAACTGCAATATTTTCATCGCAAATTGAACATTTTCTCATAATCCACTTCTTTCCTTTTCATATAGTATAGACCTGCCTATATATAATACACAAAAATTAGTAAAATTAAAATTACAAATTGAAAATTTAATATTTTTTTAATGATTATTCAAAAATTTAAACAAATTAGTCCTATTAAACAAGTAAAAATTAAAAGTTTAACTTTAAAATTATTGCAATATAGATTAAATAAAAGTATAATATAAATATATAGTTTAAATATTATTTTAAGGGAGAAATATGAATACAAAAATCAACATATATTTGGATGAAATAGAAAAGCTTATAAATAAAGACATTAAAAAAGCTAAAATAGCAATTAAAAATTTCAAAAAAAATACTGAAGAATATAAAAATAATCCTGAATATATGCTAAAAATTTTAAATTTAGAGTCGAAAATAAGCAACCTAGAGTCTAATCCTAAAAAGGCAATAGAACAAGAAAATGAAATGTTAAAGATAGCAATTGATAATCCTAATCTAAATTATACAATGATTACATATAACAAAATTGGATTATCAAATATGTTAATTGACAATATAAAAAGTGCTCTTTACGCATATATAAAAGGATTAGAATATTACAAATATGAAAAAAATAAAAATATGTATGCAGCTATACTAAATAATATAGCAACTACATTACTAAATATTGATTTATATGAACCTGCTATAAAATATTTAGACAAAGCGACTAAAATTTTAGAAGAAATTGATAACATAGAATTAAAAGCAATTATTTTTACAAATTACGGACTTATTTATTCTAAACTTAAAGATTATAAAAAAGCTGAAAATTATTTAAAAAAAGCTGAATTATCTATAATTAATTCAAATAAACTATACAATAAAGCATTTAATTCATATCATCTAGCTTTAATTTATGATAAACTATATTCATTGAATAAGAGTATAGATATGTTATACGAATTGGAAGAAAAATTTATTGAAATGAAGGCTAACAAATATTTAGCAGAAACTTACGTGGAATTAATAAATAAACTTATAGAAACGAACAGAATAAATGAATCAAAAAAAGTTTTGCTTAGATTTGAAAAATTTTTTAGTGGCACTAATTCAAATATTGAACTTATAAAAGTTTACCTAGAAATTGCTAAAATATATGAAAATTTCGACGATATAAATACATCTATTACATATTACGAAAAATATGCAGACCTTAAATTTAAAAACAAAACAGAAATAGAAAATAATTCTATAGAAACTTATGAGATAAAAAATCAAATAGCAAAACTTACAAAAAAAATAAACATTAAAAAAATGCAAAATAAAAAACTTGAAAAAAATATAAATAAGATATTACATAAAATAAATACCTTAAATAAGGAAAACGAAAATGATAAATAAAAAATTACTTGAAGCTAAATCACTAATTACAAGTGATCCCGATGAAGCATTAAAACTCCTTAAAAGAATAAATATAGATGAAAATGACTACGAAAACTATATAGAAAAAATTCGTTCAGAAGCCATAATATTATTTGCTATAAAACATAAAACCAGCGAAATAGACAACTATATAAAAAAATTTAAAACTATCTTAAATATAAATGATAATAAAATAAATAAAGGTATGATTTATAATTTTTTATCAGCTATGTGTTTAGAATCTAAAAGATACAATGAGGCACATCAATATTTAAAATCAGCTTTAACATATACAGATAAAAATAAAGACCCAAAATTAAGTCTTAAAATATCAAATAATTTTTCTGTATTATACCAAGATTTAGGTTTTTATAAAAAAGCATTAAAAATACAAATAAAAGCACTTGAATTTTCTAAAAATAATAATTTAGAAATAGAATCCCCTGAACTATATTTAAATATTGCTGAATCATATACTTCAATAAATGAACATGAAAATGCTATATCTTACTATAAAAATGCAATAGAATTATATAGCAAAATAAACGATAAAAATTATTTAATAAGTGCTTATTTAAGCTTAGCAGAATCTTATTTTAATTTAAATAAAAGAAAAAATGCTGAAACATATTACATATTAACGCTAGAATTAGCCAAAGAATTAAATATTCCAAAAATTATAATAAATGCCACAGAAAAACTATGTTTTTTAAATATGTACGAAAACAAATATGGGCACGCTTTAGCTCTTTTAGAAAATGTAGAAAAGTATTTATTAGATGAAAATTTTAAAAATACAAATGTTGATATTTACTATCATATAGCAAAGATTTATAAATTTTTAGGAAACATTAAAAAATCTCACATAATGTTTAAATTATATGTAGAAAATAATATAAAAAAAGAACAAGAGATAAAAGAAGAAAATAAAGAATATGCAAAAATGACATTTAAATTATTAAATATAAATAATTTAAATGCAAAAGTAAAAAATGAAAATAAAAATCTAACACAAAGAGCAAGTGAAATATATAATTTGTATAGTGATATTATAAATTAAAAATACGTAAAAATAAAAATAATAAAGCAAATAAAACATTGACATAATTACTGCTAATAACTATAATATATTTAATGTTTTACACGAAAATACGGGAGGCAAAAATGGCTAAAAACAAAAATTTTGTAAAAGAAATTACAAATATGGATGAAGATTTTCCAAGATGGTACACGGATGTAATAAAAAAAACTGACCTAGTTGACTATTCGCCCGTTAAAGGATTTATGGTTATAAAACCTTATGGATACGCAATTTGGGAAAACATACAAAGTTATTTAGATAAAAAATTTAAAAAAACAGGACATAAAAACGTATATTTCCCACTACTAATACCTGAAAGTCTTTTAAATAAGGAAAAAGAACACGTAGAAGGTTTTGCTCCTGAAGTAGCATGGGTAACTCACGGCGGAGATAAAAAACTAGAAGAAAAACTTTGCGTTAGACCAACTTCAGAAACTATAATTTGTACTATGTACTCTAAATGGTTAAACTCATACAGGGATTTACCATTTTTGTATAATCAGTGGTGTTCAGTTGTAAGATGGGAAAAGGAAACTAGACCATTTTTAAGAACTTCAGAATTTTTATGGCAAGAAGGTCATACCCTTCACGCAACAGATGAAGAGGCTCAAGAAGAAACATTAAGAATGTTACATACATATATAGAAATGACCGAAAATTTACTAGCTATACCTGTAATATACGGAATAAAATCTGAAAAAGAAAGATTTGCAGGTGCAACTGCAACCTATACAATTGAGGCAATGATGCACGACGGTAAAGCCCTGCAATCAGGTACTTCTCATAATCTAGGACAAAACTTTACAAAAGCATTTGACATAAAATACTTAGATAAAGATGGTAGTCAAAAATATCCACACCATACCTCTTGGGGAGTTTCAACTAGATTAATAGGCGCATTAATAATGACTCACGGTGATAATCGTGGACTTGTACTACCACCTATGGTAGCACCTACTCAAGCGGTTATTATCCCTATAAAGCCAAATGACGAAAAGGTTAAAAATTCTTCTAACGAATTGTTTGAAAAACTTAAAAATAAAGGCGTAAGAGTTGAGCTTGACGATAGCACAAATAATTCTCCAGGTTGGAAGTTTAACGAATACGAAATGAAAGGCTACCCAATAAGAATTGAACTAGGTCCAAGAGATTTAGAAAAAAATGAAATTGTAGTCGCTAGAAGAGATACAGGAGAAAAAATTACATATAGTATTGATGAGTTTCCTGATAAAGTTTTAGACTTACTAAATACTATACAAAAAGATATGCTAGATAAAGCTAGAAAAATGAGAGAAGACAAAACATATATTGCAGAAAACTTTGAAGATTTCCAAAAAGATATGAAAGAAAAACCTGGTTTCTATAAAGCTATGTGGTGCGGAAACCAAAAATGCGAAGAAGAAGTCAAAGAAAAAATGGCAACAACTATTAGATGTATTCCTGATGAGCAAGAAAATCTATACGAAAATTGCCTAGTTTGCAAAAATAAAGCAAAATATATGGTTTATTTTGCAAAATCATACTAAAATATTATAACAATATTATAACAAAAATGGATAAGAATTTTGAACTGACCCCCAAAAGTTGAACTTAAAAATTTAACTTTAAGGAGGTCAGTTTTTTTATGGCAAAGTATAGTTTTGAATTTAAACTAAAAATAGTACA
>PDWI01001221.1_pt1 | contig 89765 bp, 81 predicted proteins | sample 1430891 | NCBI WGS metagenome assembly PDWI01 (sample SAMN01162508, study PRJNA174530) | Oral metagenome, whole genome shotgun sequencing project. | biome: Marine environment; feature: Marine mammal; material: Swab sample of the gingival sulcus; isolation source: swab sample of gingival sulcus... | reverse complement strand
TTGGGTTCATATCACCATGGTTAGCTACGGCCTGGTGCAATTGTTGAGTTGTCTGAAAAGTGAGGCGATAGCAGAATTGTGTTGTCACTCGCCTTGGCGACGGGGAACTCCGACGACGGCGGGACAAATTCGCCAAGGACTGGTTCGCATTTTTAGGCATGTTGCCGTTAGGCCGGATATTTCACCAGTACGGCGACTGTTCTGCTGTTGTTTATTTTATATCAAAGCGTTATGCAATGAATTGCAATCAAAACAAAGTTACAAGCTGCACCTATTCAAAAAACAGTTTTATATTTTGCGTAAAATCACTCAAACCGTAGCTACCACCACGCTTTTTATAATATTTGCGCAACGCTCGAAGGCCTTTATTTCCTAAAATTCCATTTATTGATGAAATGGGTTGAGCCACTAATCCCGGGTATACGACCTGCGCAAACGCGGGCAGCCTGTGATAGCACGGGTTTTTATTATTCCAAATTAATCTATCTGCGGTCTGTTTCGGCTTAAAAACTGCTGTTTATACCGCCCGCACCAGAAAGCAAAAAAAACAGACGCCAAATAAAAAATATTGGCAATCATTATTATTTGCATTAAATAATAACGTAAATGATAATGCGCATCAGCCCGAATACTGCGCCTGTTGTCGGCATTTGAGCACTGCGATTGACGCACTCACAGCCGAGCAACAGTTCGGACAAGGTGACCCTTTTTGAAAACTGAGAACCTGACGGCACATCAAAAAGCTAAGCACCCATGTCGGCGTACTGGTGCAATATTCGGATTAGATGTGGAGCACTGCTGTGGGAATTACCCGAGCGAGCGCAACATCGTCAATACGCTTACTTTTTATACGGAAATAAACAGCTATGAAAAAATTCAACGTTTCTTTACTGGTGAGTTCGGCTGCCGCCATCTCTCTTAGCGCAGCCTTATCAACAGGCGCAAACGCCGCCTTGATTGACCGTGGCAATGGCATGATTTATGACTCCGACCAGGACATTACCTGGCTTCAGGACGCAAACTACGCCAAAACCTCGGGCTATGATGCCGACGGCAAAATGAACTGGAATGACGCCGCCCAATGGGCCGCCGACTTAAGCTATGGAGGCTATAGCGACTGGCGCCTGCCCACCGTTATCGATAACTTTACCCCCGGCTGTGATTTTGCTTACAACAACGGTGAGTGTGGCTACAATACCGACACATCCATTTCGGAAATGGCCTACCTCTGGTACGACATTCTGGGCAACATCCCCTTCCGCGATATTGACAACAACCCCAATCAGCCCGGCTGGGGTCTGGTCAATACCGGTGCAGACGGCGTCACCTTTATCAACTTTGAAGCGACCAACGATGAATTTAATTTCTGGTCAGGCACCCCGACCAGCTATTACATCGACGGAGCTTTTGCCTTCGACATGGGCTACGGCTACCAGTTCGAAACCTTCAAAAACCGGGAGTACTTTGGCTGGGCAGTAAGAGACGGTGATGTGGCCGCAGCTGCCGTGCCGGAGCCCGGTTCTCTGGCCTTGCTGGCAATCGGCCTCGCCGGTGCATTCGGTTTCCGCCGCCGTGCTTAGTTAATACCCGGCCAGCACTAAAGGTGAGCAGGGCTCGTCAAAACCGGCCTCTGCTCGCCTTATGTAAATCAACTCACTTTTTCTCGCGCTCGTACCCTCTTGTCGCAATGGATCTGCTTTTACAGGGCAGGCTTTCCGGCGCGGAAATAGCCAGCGAATGTCCCTCAATGAGTACGGCATAGCCAGCCCCCGCCTCCATATTACTTGTTGCGTTTATCGGCTTGATGGGGTGGACAATCTCTCTGGGTTTACGCACGAAAGCAGGAACGGCTTGGCCTCCATAAAGGCATGAACAGGCACTATCAGGGACTTGAGCGCCAGCAAGACCTCAAAAGCCTGCTCCGTCAAGAACGGAAGGATCGCAAGCAGCGCTATGACCACGACTCAACACATAAGCCGGAGGTATAGAGCATCGTCACAACGTGAAATCAATGATTTCATTGCAATCATTTTTATTGCCATGATATCCTGAAAGGAGATTAGAAAATGACCGAGGTATCTATGGCCAGCATCACTATTCGCAATATTGAAGATGAGCTAAAAGAGCGCCTGCGCATTCGCGCAGCCCGGCACGGCCATTCAATGGAAGAAGAGGCCCGCACCATCCTTCGCCGCGCCGTTGGCGGTATCAGCGGTTCGGAACTCCTTGAGCTTTCGGAAAACCTCTTCGGCAAAGAGCACGGCGTAGAGCTTGAGCTGCCTTCCCGCTCTTCCGAACGTGAAGCGCCGCGCTTTGATTAAGGACAGGCCATGATCGTTCTTGATACCAATATCCTGTCCGAGCTTATGCGCCCCTCTCCGGCCCCCGAGGTCAAACAGTGGCTTTCGCAACAAGCAGCAGATGAAACGCTGGTGACAACCGTGATTACGATATCCGATATTGAGTATGGTCTAAGCCGCCTGCCCGATGGTCGCAAAAGGCAGGATTTGGAAAAACGTTTCATGGCCCTTACCGGGCCAAACTTTAATTTTTCCGTCCTGCCCCTTGACGATGCAGCGGCGCGGCTTTCTGGGAAAATGCGTGGATTCAGGGAGAGCAAAGGTCTCAATGCACAGTCTGCTGATATGATGATCGCCGCAATCACAAAGCTTGCCGGTGCTACACTTGCCACACGCAACATTAAAGACTTCACCGACACGAGAATTGAGCTCATAAACCCTTGGGGCACGCAGAATTAATCCTTACACAACCACAGCCAAAGGAATGCTCAATCTAATGCCACAAAACCTCCCCCCTCTGTCCGGATAGTTGCATCTTCCCCTTGAGTGGATACTAATAGCGACGAAGGAGCGGTAGAGAGAATTGGTAGCGGGGGCTGGATTTGAACCGACGACCTTCAGCGGCTGCGCCGAATAGAGAGCTGAGCCCGACCGTCGGGTATCACTATACAGAGTAGGTAGGTCTGTGGAATTGGTAGCGAGGGTCACTTACAGAATAAGTCTATGGAATTGGTAGCTTGGCTTGAATCGAACCGATGGGCTTCAGTCTATGGAGTTGGTAGCGGGGGCCGGATTTGAACCGATGACCTTCAGCGGCTGCGCCGGATAGAGAGTTGAGCCCGACTGTCGGATCTCACTTACAGAATAAGTCTATGGAATTGGTAGCTTGGCTTGAATCGAACCGATGGGCTTCAGTCTATGGAATTGGTAGCTTGGCTTGAATCGAACCGATGGGCTTCAGTCTATGGAATTTCACTTACAGAATAAGTCTATGGAATTGGTAGCTTGGCTTGAATCGAACCGATGGGCTTCAGTCTATGGAGTTGGTAGCGGGGGCCGGATTTGAACCGACGACCTTCAGCGGCTGCGCCGAATAGAGAGCTGAGCCCGACCGTCGGGTGTCACTTAAAAAGTAGGTCCGTGGAATTGGTAGCGGGGGCCGGATTTGAACCGACGACCTTCGGGTTATGAGCCCGACGAGCTACCAGGCTGCTCCACCCCGCACCGGAAATCGACGTAAATATCTTTTAAATCAGATAGTTACCAAGACAGTCTGGTTGTCTGCCTCAAATCGAGGATGGGAATTATAGGAAAGTCAGGCGTGCAGGTCAAGCGTTTCTTAGAACAAATTTCCATCGCGCGCCCTGACACCTGAAATGCGCCATTAATCACCTGCGGCGGGCGTAGCCGTTTGTCAGCGCTGCATGGCTTTACCCCCCCGGGGTTTTTCAGGTGGATTCACGGCATTTACAAGCCAAATAATATGATTTGGCAGCGTATTATCGTCCGGATCAGCCCGGATATATCACCAGTAAATGGAATTTTTGGGAAAATTTCTTCTGGGAAGTGTTAACGTTAGCCCCGCACTCTTGAAGCTAACACACTCTACACAGCAGCCGCGCGGTAAGCGCCTGAAGGGGCGTTCGAGGCCATGGATGGCCGAGACGAGCATACAGGGATGTACTTGTAGCGTCCCCGCAAGGGGCTTGCCGGGCGGCTGCCCAAATGTGAGAGGAAGGGAGGCAAAGAAAGTTGTTCAAACATCGTGAAAACCTTAGCTACCCTGCGGGGCTATCGTGAACACTTTCCCGAAGAAATTTTTTCGAAAAACCATTTAGGCACAGTTTGTACATTGGCTTTTGTTGCTATTCACTACATAACTCATTGATATTAAATAAATAATAGCGGAGTGGTCGCCGTACTGGTGAAATATCCGGGTTAGTGTGTATACTATAAATACCTGTCACGGACGTCGCAGGATTGCTCCAAGCAGTTCTCCAAGTCAGGCAACTTATAGGCCAGTTAGATCAAATGAAACAACAATTAAAAAAAGCGGAAGAGACCCTAGACAATATGAAAGGTGTACGTGGTTTTGCTGGCGTTATTAGCTCCGTGTATGACACTGGTGTTAGTGTCGACGTACTCAACTTGCTAGAAACTCTCGGCATCAGTACCGCGTCGGATCTGGGGCTAACTGGGGAAATAGCGGATATATATGATGCTACGAACAAAAATACTGCGACCTGGTTAAGCCAATTCGAGAAATCGTTGAAACAAGCAAAAGATCGTTTTAGTGAAATCTCCGGGCTAATCTCTGCTATTAGCAACACCCCTGAGCAAAAAGATGTTTTAGAGCTACAAGCTCGGATAAATGCTGAAGAGGTTATGCTCCAAAATAAGATCGCAAAACTATCTATGATGAAATCACAACTCGAAGCGAATGAACGAGTTAACCAGCAACGTATACAACAAATGCTTATGGAATCTTCAGGTAATCTGCCTGGCATATCTTGGTAAGGAGTACATTATGAAAACTAAACTTTTAACGTGGTCGGTTGCAACAACTCTGGCTTTGATGCTCACTGGTTGTTTTGAGAAGGAAAAAGCGACGCTGGACGTGGAGTGGTATAAAACGCATGATTCCGAGCGTGCAGCAAAACTAAAAGAATGTTCGAACGATCCAGGAACATTGAAGGATACGCCTAATTGCGTTAATGCCGTGGAGGCAGAAAGGCAGCTTAGTTCAGGATCGCTACCTAACGTTAGCTGGTGAGATAGGAGGCGGGCGTTATGTCAACCACTACAAGCAGTGCTGTATTTCAACCAATCTTTAACAATGTTGACACAGTATTAGCGTCATATATAACTAACGCATCGACTGACGTTATCATGTAGACAACATCAACACGCGCTTTGCGGATTTCCAAACCCTGCGCACAACCTTAAAAGGCTAGGTACTCATTATGAACTATTATCAAGACTACTTTTTTAAATCCAATGATATCTACCTGCTTAACCACTCTGTAGGGTGTATGCCCGGCGACACACGCGAACAACTGGAACAGACCTTTATTAAACCCTGGGAAAACGCGAAACCCGACGCCTGGAATCAGTGGATGAGCGTGTTTAGTAACTTTCAGATCGGCCTGGCGACGCTGTTTAACAGTGCGCCAGGGGCGTTTTGCCCGCAGAGTAACGTCAGCAGCAGTCTGAACAAATTCATTAACTCACTGCCCGCACCGTCTAAAAATAAAAACGTCATCTTACTGTGCGAACACGATTTTCCCTCTATGGGATTTTGCCTGGAGCAAGCCCAGCGCCTGGGTTTTAGACTGCGTTTTCTCCCTGAAGAACACAATCCACAGGCGTTGGAAACATGGGAACAAGCGCTTGGCAGCGACGTACACACCGCACTGATTACCCATGTGCACTACGACACCAGCCGTCGCATTCCCGCACGCAAAATCAGTACCTTGTGTGCAGAACGCGATATTTTCTCCATCGTTGACGTCTCTCAATCCGCCGGTGTGGTGCCCATTAGCCTGGATAAGTGGCAGGCGAGCTGCGTTATTGGCTCCTGCGTGAAATGGCTGTGCGGCGGGCCGGGCGCGGGCTTCCTTTGGATAAATCCAGACCTGGTTTCACAGCTAAAACCCACTGATGTGGGCTGGTTTTCCCACGAAAACCCCTTTGAGTTTGATATTCATCACTTTAAGTACGCCAGTGATAGTCGCCGTTTTTGGGGTGGCACACCATCGGTAATACCCTTTGCCGTCGCCGCCAACAGCTTGCAATTGATCAACAGTATCGGCGTGAAAACCATAGCCGAGCACAACCGGATCCTTAACCAGCAAATGATTGACCAACTGCCCTCATCCTATTTGGTCACACCGCTTGAGAGCAAAAAACGCGGCGGCACCCTGGTTGTGAACCCGCCCGACATAGACCGCGCTGAAAAAGCGCTGCAGGATGCAAATGTCTCCTTTGACAGACGCGCCCCAGGACTGCGCTTCTCACCGCATATCTATAACACGCCCGAAGATATGGCCTGTGTTATTGAGTGTTTGCAACAAGGTGCAACCAAGCCTTGAAGACGCATACTCGCCAACTGCACACCTGGCTCAGGCAAAAAAAAGCCCCGCGATAGCGGGGCTTAAAAATGGTGCCGAAGGCGGGACTTGAACCCGCACGAGCATAGCTCACTACCCCCTCAAGATAGCGTGTCTACCAATTCCACCACTTCGGCATGTTCTTTACTCAGGTTTTTTCGCGGCTCCTGCTTCTTGCACGGTTTCCACCTCTTTTGGGGTGTCAACCGTGGGTATGTCTTCGCCGACGACAGGAAGATCGCTGCTGACAGCCTGTTCTATCTTCGCGCCATCAACTGCTGGAATATCCTCGATATCGGCGGGAGCGACATCAACAGTTTCTTCGATGGTATCAAGCCCTTCCAGTTCGTCAACGGGTGCTGATTTTTGCGTGGCAATCATCGCCAGGCCAAAACTGGTCGCGAAGAAAACCGCGACCAAATACGCCGTAGCACGGGATAACACATTACCGCTGCCATCGGAGCCAAACAGGGTTTGCGATGCGCCCGCACCGAAAGACGCGCCCATGTCCGCACCTTTGCCCTGCTGCAACATAATCAAGCCGATAATCGCCAGGGCGATGGCAAGGTGAATAATTAAAACAATCTGTTCCATAAGTCTCTTCTATCGCGAAGCCTTGCTTCGGCTTAACTGTTTTCACTCGCGGCAATAATCGCTGCGAACTGCTCGGCGTCGAGGGCGGCGCCACCGACCAGCGCGCCGTCTATATCCTGCTCGGCAAATAACTCTGCGGCGTTACCCGCTTTCACACTGCCACCGTAAAGCAGGGGCACTGCCTGAGCGTCTACGCCGCTAATATCCGCCAGGGTCTCACGAATAAACGCGTGCATTGCCTGCGCCTGTTCCGGCGTGGCGGTAAGGCCTGTGCCAATCGCCCAAACCGGCTCATACGCCACAACCAGAGTGCTTAAATCCGCTTGCTCTGCCAGGGCGGTTTGCAACTGTGCAGCAACGATTTGCTCGGCGTCGCCCGCTTCGCGCTGCTCGCGAGTTTCGCCAACACACAACACCGGGGTCAAGCCCGCTGCCACTGCGGCACTTAACTTGCTGCCAATCAACTCATCGCTTTCGCCGTGATATTGGCGCCGCTCCGAATGGCCCAGCAGCACCAGATCACAACCGGCATCCTTCAACATACGTGCCGATATCTCACCGGTGAATGCGCCATCGTCGCTGTGCTCACTGCAATCCTGGCCACCCACCTGTATGGGCTGACCTTTAGCCAGCGCCAAATCGATATACACCGCGGGGGGACACACCGCCACATCGACAGATGCGTTTGCAGCAGCATCTTGCAGCCCTGCCAGCAACAATTCGATGCTCGCCTTAGAGCCGTGCATCTTCCAATTACCAGCAATTAACTTGCGGCGCATAGACACCTCTCAGAGTAAAATCGGGCGCGATTGTACATAAGAACACCCGCCACTACAAGGGAAAATCAGTCCAGTATCCGTTTCACCTGATCCGCGAGCTCCCTGCACACCACTTCGACCAGCTCCGCATCCTCACCCTCTACCGTCACTCGCACTTTCGACTCGGTGCCGGAGGGGCGCAGCAACACGCGACCGCGATCCGCCAGACCCTCGTTGGCATAGGCCAGCGCCTCAATCAGCTCAGGGTATTCCGACAGGTCCGTTTTTGGTGTCTTTGCCGGGACGTTTATGGTGCGCTGAGGGTATTTACTCACGTCTTCCAGCGCTTCGCGCAAGCCCACGCCCAAATACCGCAGCGCCTGCAACACCTGCAAGGCGGCGACAACACCGTCACCGGTGGTGGTCACATCGGAGCAAATAATATGGCCAGACGACTCACCGCCCAGATTCCAGTCATTGGCGACCATCATTTCTTTCACATAGCGATCGCCTACATCCGCACGCCCAAAGGGAATACCTTTGGCTTGCAACGCTTTTTCAATACCCAGGTTGGTCATGGACGTGCCGGCGACACCGGTCAAACGCCCCTGTTTTTGATAGGCGCAGGCGATAATGTAGATCAGCTCGTCACCGTCAACTTCACGGCCTTTGTTATCGACAAACGCCACGCGATCACCATCGCCATCAAACGCAATGCCAAGCTCCGCGCCGCTGTCGATCACTGAGCGCGACAGCAAGCCAATATCGGTAGAACCCACCCCCTGATTGATATTAAAACCATCGGGGCTGACGCCGATAGGGATAACATCGGCGCCCAGCTCGGAAAACACACTCGGGGCAATGTGATAGGTCGCACCGTTAGCGCAATCTACCACGATATTCATGCCACGCAGACTAAAGCCTTCATCTACCGTGGCTTTACAATATTCGATATACCGTCCCGCCGCATCGACAACGCGATTCACCTTGCCAATATCACGCGACATCACGCAGCTTAGGTCCTCGTCCAACTGCTGCTCGATGGCCATTTCGACCTCGTCGGACAACTTCGCCCCTTCGGCACTGAAAAACTTGATGCCGTTGTCATAAAAAGGATTGTGTGATGCACTGATTACGATGCCCGCGTCCGCCTGCAAGGAGCGGGTCATCAAGGCCACAGCCGGGGTCGGCATGGGACCTAAAAGCTGCACATCGACGCCGGCAGCCACCAAGCCCGCTTCCAGCGCAGACTCAAACATATAACCGGACACCCGAGTGTCTTTCCCAATAATCACCCGACAACGGCCTTTAAGCTGTCGCGACTGACGCTCCCGAACAAACACGCGACCGCAGGCCCAACCTAAACGCAACATAAAATCAGGCGTGATATTTCCTTCACCGACACCGCCCCGGATGCCATCTGTTCCAAAATGCTTCCGCGCCATCACGCTTACCCCCAAATCACTCGAACTATTTAATTGGATCGTCGGCTCGCAAGGCTACACTCATCGCCACAGCGTCCGCCGTTTCCTGTACATCGTGTACGCGCACAATCGCCGCACCTCGCTCCACTGCCAGCACCGCCAGAGCAATACTGGCCGCCAACCGCTCGGAGACTTTGCGCCCCAGCAAATGGTCGATCATTGATTTGCGCGACAAGCCCACCAACAGCGGTAATCCGTCATCAGACAATACCGCTAAATGGCGCAGCAGTGTGAGATTGTGATTGATATTTTTACCAAAACCAAAGCCGGGATCAAGCAACAGCCTTTGTTTAGAAATGCCCACCCCCTCACAAGCGGCGATGCGCTGCCCAAAAAAACAGCGTACATCCGCCACCACATCGTCGTACTCCGGCGCTTGCTGCATCGTGTCCGGCGTACCTTGCATATGCATTAAACACACGGGAAGCCCCGTATCCGCAGCGGCCTGCAATGCGCCGGGGCGGGTGAGCGCACGCACATCGTTAAGCAAGCCCGCGCCCAGCTTAGCGGCTTCGCGCATCAATTCGGGGGTTGAGGTATCCACAGAAATGACCGCATCCAGCACGCCCGTCAAACGCTCAAGTACCGGTAAAACACGGTCCATTTCCTGCTGCACGGACACCGGCGCTGCACCTGGACGCGTGGATTCACCGCCGATATCAATGATACTCGCACCCTGGCGAACCATTAACTCCGCCTGCGCCGCCGCAGCGCTGACAGCAACAGAATCGCCCGAACAAAAACGACCGCCGTCTGCAAAAGAATCCGGCGTGATATTTAAAATACCCATGACCTGCGGGCGCGACAGGTCCAGCGAGCGCCCGCCAAAATTCATTGCGGTCACGATGCCAGCTTAATGATCTGTCGCGGGATCGGCGACCGGCTCGGAAGGCTTGTCGTCACCGCTGGCCTCAGGCTTTACAGCTTCCTCTTCATTAGAACCGGCACCGGCGCCACCGCCACTGTCTTTGCTGTCGTCATCGTTCCAACCGGCGGGCGCGCCGGGTTCACGACCTTCCATAATCGCGTCAATCTGCTCGGTGTCGATGGTTTCGTACTGCATCAAGGCGTCGGCCATGGCGTCCAGCTTGTCCCTGTTTTCGTGCAGAATCTTTTCGGCGATGTCATAGCACTCATCGATAATACGGCGCACTTCGTCATCGATCTGACGGGCGGTTTCATCGGATATGCCCTTATGGGTCTGCGCCGCTGTGCGCCCCAAAAACACCTCTTCACCGCCTTCGTCGTACATCAGCGGCCCCATCTTTTCAGACAGGCCCCACTGGGTCACCATTTTGCGGGCGATTTCCGTGGCGCGCTGGATATCGTTAGACGCACCCGTGGTAATGCCATCGGGCCCCAGGGTCATTTCCTCGGCAATACGACCACCGAACAAACTGCAAATCTGGCTGATAATATGGCGCCGACTGTGGCTGTAACGGTCTTCCTCGGGCAGGAACATAGTCACGCCCAAGGCGCGGCCGCGGGGAATAATGCTGACTTTGTAGACGGGGTCGTGTTCGGGCATCAGCCGCCCCACAATAGCGTGACCGGCCTCGTGATAGGCAGTGTTGCGCTTTTCGTCCTCAGACATCACCATCGTTTTGCGCTCGGCACCCATCATGATTTTATCTTTGGCCTGCTCAAACTGGGCCATGCCGACCGTGCGCACATTGGCGCGCGCTGCAAACAGCGCCGCTTCGTTCACCAGATTGGCCAGGTCAGCACCGGAGAAGCCGGGCGTGCCGCGGGCAATTTTTGCGGGCTCGACATCTTCGGATAAGGGCACTTTGCGCATATGCACTTTCAAAATCTGCTCGCGACCGCGAATATCCGGCAGGCCGACCACCACCTGACGATCAAAGCGGCCAGGGCGCAGTAATGCGGGGTCAAGCACATCGGGGCGGTTGGTGGCGGCGATCACAATGACACCGTCGTTCACTTCAAAACCGTCCATCTCCACCAGCAACTGGTTCAGGGTCTGCTCACGCTCGTCGTGACCACCGCCCAAACCCGCGCCGCGGTGGCGACCCACCGCGTCGATCTCGTCGATAAAGATAATACAGGGCGCCTGTTTTTTAGCCTGATCGAACATATCGCGCACGCGAGAGGCACCCACACCCACAAACATTTCCACAAAATCCGAACCGGAAATGGAGAAAAACGGCACTTTGGCCTCACCTGCAATGGCTTTAGCCAGCAGCGTTTTACCGGTGCCGGGCTGCCCCACCATCAATACACCGCGCGGAATCCGGCCACCGAGCTTTTGGAAACGCGAAGGGTCGCGCAGAAACTCCACCAGCTCCTGGACATCTTCTTTGGCCTCGTCAACGCCCGCTACATCCGCGAAGGTGGTGGAAATCTGATCTTCGCCCAGCAGACGCGCCTTGCTCTTGCCAAAACTCATCGGGCCGCCGCGACCGCCACCGCCCTGCATCTGACGCATAAAGAACAGGAACACCGCGAGAATAATCAGAATCGGGAAGCTGGCCACCAAAAGCTGAGTCCACACACTTTGTGACTCGGGTTTACGACCCTCGATTGCCACCCTGTGCTCAAGCAGATCTCCCATCAGTTGAGGGTCTTCCACCATGGGGCGGATCGTCTCGAAACGGCTGTTATCGCGACGTTCGCCGATAATGGTCAGCCCATCGACCACCACTTTGCTCACCCTGTCTTGCTGCACTTCCTGAATAAAATCAGAATAGCCGATGCGATCCGGCGGGGTTTGCACGGAAAAATTATTAAACACAGACAGCAGCACGGCGGCAATGACCACCCACAGCAACAGGTTTTTAACCATAATCTCTTAGCTTCAGCCGACGCAACGCCGACCTCGCTCTCCTTTTCAAAATAACGACCACCTGAGTGACCGGTGGCACGGGCCACATTTCACAACACGGAAAAACGTCCAATGTACTACAGTTGGGGCGTTCACACCATGTTTCAAGGGGGTGAATAAAACGCCTTCGCTGTCATTCCTGGAGTATCGTAAACCCCGCGATTTCTTTATCCGAATACTTATGCGCCAGAAAGAAAGTTGCTCAAACATCATGAAAAGCGTAGCGGTAGCTACGGTTTGAATGATTTTGGGCAAGGTTCGAAGTCATTTTTTTCGAAAAACCATTTAGGCGCAATCTGCACATTGAACTTGGTTCCCGCTTATCACATAACACATTGATTTTAAACAACTAAAAGCAAGGTGGTCGCCGTACTGGTGAAATATCCGGGTTAAACCCTCGCGCCAATAAATACACCTCCCGCGACCTCGGCCTTGAGGCTTCGGGCTTACGGGTCAGCACCTTGTCAAAACTTCTGCGACAATCGCGCATCAGCTCGTCAAACCCTTCACCCTGGAATACTTTAGCGACAAAATCACCGCCCTTGGGTAAAACCCGGCGCGCTAAATCCAGCGCCAGCTCAACCAGATACATAGAGCGCGGCTGATCCACCGCGGTCATGCCACTCATATTAGGCGCCATGTCCGACATCACCAGATCAACGGGCGAATCACCGATAAGTGCCAGTAATTCTTCAAACACCGCCTCCTCAGTGAAATCGCCCTGTAAAAATTCCACCCCGGCCAGCGCATCCATCGGCAAAATATCCGAGGCAATCACCCTGCCCTTGTGCCCCACCAAATCCGCTGCCACCTGCGACCAACCGCCAGGAGCACTGCCTAAGTCGAGCACCGTGGCACCGGGTTTCAGCAGGCGATCACGCTGTTGTAATTCCAGCAGCTTATAGCAGGCGCGCGAGCGATAACCTTCCTTTTGCGCACGCTGCACATACTGATCTTCGCGATGCTCACGCAACCACGCCTTGCTGGATGATCGTTTTTTCGCCATATTGCTGTCCTGTATACGCTCAACTGCAAGCCCCCTCACCGCGCCCCAGAGCAAAGGCAGCAACAACGCGATGCGCTCAGAAGCGAAGAGCCTGTCGGCATTGCCATCGGGAAAAAGTGCAATAAGGGCAGCGCTCAGCTTTGCAGCGCAATCGTGCACTGGGGTAGAATACGCGCCCTTTTCCAAGAACCGCCATTTTAGCGCAAAACCACTATGAGTAAGCAATCCTCTCTCGACAAACGTCAACTACGCACTATCGGGCATCGTCTGAACCCGATTGTCACCGTGGGCGGCAACGGCCTTTCAGACACCGTCCTGACCGAACTGGAGCGTGCCCTGTCACAGCACGAACTGATTAAAGTCAAACTCGCCGTTGGCGATAGAGATACCCGCAAAGCCGTCACCGAGGAATTGTGCCAGCGCACTGAAGCAACACTTATCCAGAGCATCGGCAACATCATTGTTATTCTGCGCCGCGCCGAGAAGCCCGATCCTAAACTGTCGAATTTGATTCGGCCGGTGTGAAATAAATCGCTTTAATTGTAAGAAAGGTTGCTACACAGTGGTAAAACGCAATGCGGTTGCAGGAAGAGGAACGGCACCCTGCAACTTTAATCCGTAAAGCTGCAGAGTGCCCATGCTGTGAATTCGATAGCTGCCCCCACAAGCCTGCCACCGAAAAAGGGAGATAAACAACAGCACGGTTGTAATAATAACGATTCTCACAAGAAAAACAAGCTATTTGCTAATAATTATCATTATTATTTAGGTTTTTGCCAACTATTACCAAAATGAACTTTTTGGTCGAACCTGCGGTACGAACACCAGAGGCACGGCGAGACAGATATAATGGTACCGTAAAAATGAAAACACCCCGGCTTCAGGGCGAAGCCGGGGTGTAAATGCTGCAATGAGACCAGTAGCTGCCCCCACAAGCTTGCTACCAGAGAAGGGAGATAACTCAACAGCACGGTTCAAATGATAACGATTATCAGAATGATTGCAAGCCCTTTTCACTATTTTTTTATTAAATCTTTGTGACAGCATTGGCGCAGCTTTGCAGCACTTATACTCGCTCCACGCGGAGCCCGCTGCAAAGTGTCAAACAGACTCCCCCAGACGCCGCGAGCCAAGCGCCCTGCTCTCCAAGCGCGTCGGGAAGACAGGCGGCGCAGGACTCCTACGGTGCGGGAAACACATACTGGCGATGGATTGCCTCAATGCCCTCAAGCACTTCCTCACTCAACACCAGATCCGCGCTGGCAATATTGCTTTCCAGCTGGGCAAGGCTGGTTGCGCCGATGATGTTGCTGGTCATAAATTCGCGTTGAGTCACGAAGGCCAGCGCCATTTGCGCAGGATCCAGACCGTGCTCGCGCGCCAGGGTCACATAGGCGCGGGTGGCGGCCTCACTTTGGGCACCGGTGTAACGGGCGAAGCGCTCAAACAGGGTGATGCGTGCACCCGGTGGGCGCTTGCCATCTAAATACTTGCCACTCAACACCCCGAACGCCAGGGGTGAATAGGCGAGCATGGCCATTTTTTCCCGCATCACCATTTCCGCAAGCCCTATCTCAAAAGTGCGATTTAAAAAACTATAGGGGTTTTGAATGCTGACAATCCGCGGCAGGTCATACTCGCGCGCAAGGCGCAGATACTCCATCACGCCCCAGGGTGTTTCATTGGAAAGCCCGATATAGCGCACCTTACCGGCGCTGACCAATTCACCGAGGGCGCGCAAAGACTCCAACACGGGAATACCGTCATCTTCACTGTGCTTGTAGGACAACTGCCCGAAAAAATTAGTGCGGCGCTCTGGCCAATGTACCTGATAGAGATCCACGTAATCCGTTTGCAAGCGTTGCAGTGAGTCATCAATCGCCTGATGAATCTGCTCACGAGATAAACGCGGCCCACCGCGCACATGTTTGGTACCGGGATTGGCATCGCCCCTGCCGGTCACCTTGGTGGCTAAAATCACTTTGTCGCGATTGCCGGTCTTCGCGAACCAATTGCCAATGTATTCCTCGGTGCGCCCCTGTGTGTCCGCCCTGGGTGCAACCGGATACATCTCCGCGGTATCAAAAAAATTAACGCCGCAATCCAGCGCGTAATCCATCTGCGCGAAGGCCTCGTCCTGGGTGTTTTGCTCACCCCAGGTCATGGTACCCAGGCAGATTTCACTGACTTCGATATTCGTATAACCCAGTTTATGATATTTCATCGCTGTTACCGTTGTTGTTATTAAAGCTTCGCCACCTGTGAATAGCGCCGGATAAGCTCGGCGGTTGAGGCGTCCACGTCATCAATCGAAGCATTGCCGTTCATAATCGCGAGAATATCATTACTCAACTTCTTGCCTAATTCAACACCCCACTGATCGAAGGCATTGATACCCCACACCACACTTTGCACATAAACTTTATGTTCATAGAGGGCGATAAGCGCGCCCAGCGTGGCAGGTGATACTTCTTCTAACACCAAGGTCGTGCTGGGGCGATTACCGGGCATGACCTTATGGTGTGCCAGTGATTTCACTGCATCGTCAGCGTAGCCCATCGCCGCAAATTCCGCCTCGGCTTCTGCCAGGGTTTTGCCCACCATCAAGGCTCGGCTTTGGGCCAGACAGTTGGCAAACAATAAAGCCTGGTGATCGCCCACCGGGTGATGGCTTTTAATAACCGCGATAAAATCCACCGGCACAAATTGACTGCCCTGGTGCAACAACTGGTGAAAAGAGTGCTGACCATTCGTGCCCGCATCCCCCCATACCACCGCACCGGTGTGGTAATCGACTTCGCCGCCATCGACCAAAGCGCGCTTGCCATTGCTTTCCATATCAAGCTGCTGCAGATACTTTGGAAACAGGCGCAGATAGTGATCGTAGGGCAACACCGCATGGCTGCGGGCACCCCAGAAATTGTTGTACCAAACGCCAAGCAAACCCATCAGCACGGGTAGATTCTGCTTTAAGGGTGCCGTAGCAAAATGCTCATCCATCGCCGCCGCGCCGCTGCGAAGCAGATTGAAGCCGTCCATTCCCACCGCTAAGGCGATGGGCAGGCCAATCGCTGACCACAGGGAATAGCGTCCGCCCACCCAGTCCCACATGGGAAAAATATTCTCTGTTGCGACACCAAAGCTCTTCGCCTTATCCACCGCCGAACTCACCGCCGCAAAATGATTGGCAACCGCTGCCTCATCTTTTGACCAGTTCACCAGCCATTGGCGCGCGGTCTCGGCATTGGTCAGTGTTTCAACGGTAGTAAAGGTCTTTGAGGCAATTACAAACAAGGTCGTGGCGGGGTTTAAATCTGCCAGCACCCGGGAAATATCCGTGGCATCGACGTTTGACACAAAATGACTGCGCACCAAACCACTGTTATAGGCGCCCAAGGCCTCGGTAACCATCGCCGGCCCCAGGTCAGAGCCGCCGATGCCCACATTGACCACATCGCTAATCGCCTCTCCGGTAAAACCGCGAAATTCACCGGAGTACACCGCCGCCACAAATCGGCTCATCTGCGCAACAACAGCCGCCACCTCTGCTTCCTGAGACGCGGTCGCTTCGCGTCGCGAGCGCAGCGCGGTGTGCAGAGCTGGACGTTTTTCCGTGGTGTTAACGATCTCGCCGTTAAGCAACGCCGCAATGCGGCTTTTTAAATTCACTTGACCCGCCAGGGTGAGCAATAAGGTCAGCGTTTCTTCAGTGATTAGGTTTTTGGAAAAATCGGCAAAAATACCAGCCCCAGCCCGGGAAAACTCGACTTGGCGGTTGGGGTTTTGGGCAAACAAATCACTTAAGTCTGTTTGCGAAAGCAATTTTTGATGCTGCTCTAACTCTCTCCAAATCGGGCGGGCACTGATGGCTGGCATGATATATCCCCTCTCTATCGGGCGATGCTGGACGTACCGGCATCGACGCTATAATCGCGAATGCTAGAGATGCTGCACTTCGTCAATTTCGTATTGGATATCGCCACTCGGTGCTTTTACCGTCACCACCTCGCCTTCCTCTTTACCAATAAGCGCCCGGGCAATAGGCGAGCTTACCGAGATCAGATTTTGCTTAACATCGGCTTCGTCGTCACCCACAATCTTATAAACTACCATTTCTTCACTATCGGTATTGATCAAATTGACAGTCACACCAAAAATCACTTTTCCCGTGTGGGGCAGTTTGGTGACGTCAATCACCTGTGCATGTGACAGCTTGGATTCCACCTCCATAATACGACCTTCGGCGAAACTCTGCTGTTCGCGGGCGGCGTGATACTCGGCATTTTCCTTTAAGTCACCGTGCTCGCGAGCCTCGGCGATGGCATTACTGATGCGTGGACGATCCACTTTTTTAAGTTGTTCCAGCTCCGCGCGCAAAGCGGCTTCACCGGCTACAGTCATTGGCACTTTACTCATGCGCAAACACTCCCATGTAGATCCTGCAAGCGACGTACTGTACCAAGATCATCCAGTTTCAGCGACATACAAATAGCCTCGGCAGCAGCCAAGGTGGTGGTGTAGAAAATTTTGTGGGCTTCCGCATTGGCGCGAATGGCTGCCGAGTCTTTAATTGCGCGACTGCCTTCGGTGGTGTTGATGATAAACGATGTTTCTTCGTTTTTAATCATATCCACAATATGCGGGCGCCCTTCACCTACCTTATTCACGCGGTTCACCTCAATACCGGCCTCGGCCAGCGCCCTGGCGGTGCCCTCGGTGGCAGTCAACATAAAGCCCAAGGCAACCAGCTCTCTTGCCACCCGCACCGCGCCGGACTTATCTGCATCGCGCACACTGATAAGCACCATACCTTCTCTGGGTGGGATGTGTCCCTCCGCCAGCATCGCCTTGGCAAAGGCCTCCGCAAAGGTATCACCTGTGCCCATTACCTCGCCGGTAGATTTCATCTCAGGGCCCAGGATTGGGTCGACGCCTGGGAATTTATTAAACGGCAACACCGCTTCTTTTACGCTGTAATAAGGTGGCACAATTTCTTTGGTGAAGCCCTGCTGCGCAAGGCTCTGCCCCACCATGCAACGCGCTGCGACCTTGGCCAACGACGTGCCGATACACTTGGACACAAAAGGCACCGTGCGCGATGCGCGCGGGTTCACCTCAATCACATAGATCTCGCCATCCTGCCAGGCCAGCTGCACATTCATCAAGCCTTTTACACCCAGCTCCAGAGCCATCTGGCGCACCTGCTCGCGCATTTCATCCTGCACTTTGGCGTCCAAACTGTAAGGCGGCAGCGAACAGGCCGAATCACCGGAGTGCACGCCCGCCTGTTCGATGTGCTGCATAATCGCACCGATAACCACATTCTCGCCATCGCTCACCGCGTCGATATCCACTTCCACCGCCCGACTTAAAAAGCTGTCGAGCAGCACAGGGGAATCATCCGATGCCTGCACCGCCTCGCGCATATAGCGCAGCAGTTCGTTCTCGCGGTACACCACTTCCATAGCCCGGCCACCGAGCACATAAGACGGCCGTACCACCAGTGGATAGCCAATTTTTTGCGCCGCCGCGACAGCCTCTTCAGTGCTGCGCACGGTGGTATTAGCCGGCTGTTTCAAGCCCAGTTTTTGAATCATCTGCTGGAAGCGCTCGCGATCTTCCGCGCGATCAATAGCATCGGGGGATGTACCCACAATCGGTACACCGAGGGACTTTAAGGCATTGGCCAGTTTTAGTGGCGTCTGCCCGCCAAACTGCACAATCACCCCTTCGGGTTTTTCCAGCTCAATAATTTCCATCACGTCTTCAAGCGTTACCGGCTCGAAATAGAGGCGATCAGACGTGTCGTAATCGGTGGACACTGTTTCGGGGTTACAGTTGACCATGATGGCCTCGTAACCGTCCTCGCGCATGGCGAACGCAGCGTGTACACAGCAGTAATCAAATTCAATGCCCTGGCCGATACGGTTTGGGCCACCGCCCAACACCAGGATTTTCTTGCGATCAGTTACCTGCGCTTCGCATTCTTCTTCGTAGGTGGAGTACATATACGCCGTGGCCGAGGCAAATTCAGCCGCGCAGGTATCCACGCGCTTGTAAACCGGCCTGATGCCCAGCTCATGGCGATACTCGCGCACGCCCTGCTCGGAAACCCCGAGTAAAGTGGCCAGGCGTTGATCCGCAAAACCCTTGCGTTTCAACTGCCACATGGCGTCTTTATCGATGGCGGTCAGACGCTGGGTTTTTAACTGCTCTTCGGTATCGACAATGTCTTTGATCTGCACCAAAAACCAGGGATCGATGCCCGACAGTGCATAGACCTCATCAATACTTAAACCCGTGCGAAAGGCATCGGCCACATACCACAGGCGATCTGCGCGCGGATTGGTCAGCTCGCTCACCAGGCGATCGTGAATTTCATCTTCGTGCACGTTCGCAAGTTTTGGCTCAAAACCCGCCGAGCCCACTTCCAGACCGCGCAGCGCTTTTTGCAGGGACTCCTGGAACGTGCGGCCAATCGCCATCACTTCGCCCACGGACTTCATCTGCGTGGTCAACTGCGGATCTGCCGCTTCAAACTTTTCAAAGGCAAAACGCGGAATTTTTGTCACCACATAATCAATAGAGGGCTCAAAAGACGCCGGTGTGGTACCCCCGGTAATGTCGTTTTGTAACTCATCGAGGGTGTAACCCACCGCGAGCTTTGCCGCAACTTTGGCAATCGGAAAACCTGTGGCCTTCGAGGCCAGCGCCGAAGAGCGCGACACCCGCGGATTCATTTCGATCACCACAAAGCGGCCGGTTTTTGGGTCTTGCCCAAATTGCACATTCGAGCCGCCGGTTTCTACGCCAATCTCACGCAGCACCGCCAGCGAAGCGTTGCGCATGATTTGATATTCTTTATCGGTCAGGGTTTGCGCGGGTGCTACAGTGATGGAATCACCCGTATGCACGCCCATGGCGTCCACGTTTTCGATGGAGCACACGATAATCACGTTATCGTTTTTATCGCGCACCACTTCCATTTCGTATTCTTTCCAGCCAATCAAGGACTCGTCGATCAGCAGTTCATTGGTGGGCGATAATTCCAGGCCGCGCTGGCAAATCGTTTCAAACTCATCGCGGTTATAGGCGATACCACCGCCCGAGCCGCCCATGGTAAACGAGGGGCGAATAATGCAGGGAAAACCGATATCTTCCAACACCGCATAGGCTTCTTCCAAGGTGTGGGCGGTGTCGGCGCGGGGTGTATCAAGGCCGATGCGCTGCATGGCCTGGTCAAACAGGCTGCGATCCTCGGCCATGTCGATGGCCTCTCGGGTCGCGCCGATCATTTCTACGCCAAACTTTTCCAGCACGCCCTCGCGGTGAAGATCCAGGGCGCAGTTGAGTGCGGTTTGCCCGCCCATGGTGGGCAGCAGTGTATCCGGGCGCTCTTTCTCGATAATGCGGGCCACGGTTTGCCATTCGATAGGCTCGATATACGTGGCATCGGCCATGGCCGGATCGGTCATAATGGTGGCGGGATTGGAGTTGACCAACACCACGCGGTAGCCTTCCTCGCGCAGGGCTTTACAGGCTTGCGCACCGGAATAATCAAACTCACAGGCCTGACCGATTACAATCGGGCCTGCGCCGAGAATCAAAATACTTTGGATGTCTGTGCGTTTTGGCATGGTGTCAGTTCTTCTGTGCGCGTTCTTGAATCAGTTGCAAAAAATGGTCAAACAGCGGCGCGGCATCGTGTGGGCCGGGGCTTGCCTCGGGGTGACCTTGAAAACTAAAAGCGGGTTTATCGGTGCGGGCAATACCTTGAATGGAGCCGTCAAACAAAGACTTGTGCGTCACTTCCAAATGCGCTGGCAGCGCTGACTCATCCACCGCAAAACCGTGGTTTTGGCTGGTGATTAACACCGAGCCGTCTTTTAGATTTTGCACCGGGTGGTTGGCGCCGTGATGTCCAAACTTCATTTTCAGGGTTTTTGCCCCGCTGGCCAGTGCCAGTAATTGGTGACCCAGGCAGATACCAAATACGGGGATATCGGTGTCGAGAAATTGTTTGATTGCGGTGATGGCATAGTCGCATGGCTCGGGGTCACCGGGGCCGTTGGACAGAAAAATGCCATCGGGGTGCATCGCCAGCACATCGTCCGCAGGGGTTTTAGCGGGCACAACCGTCAGGCGCATACCGCGGTCAACTAACATGCGCAGAATATTGCGTTTCGCGCCAAAGTCGTAGGCGACAACATGGTAGGGCAAAGCCTCAGCTTTGGGCTCATAATGACCCTTATCCCAAACCCAGGAGCCCTGCTCCCAGCTGTATACCTTATCGGTGGTCACTTCTTTGGCAAGATCCATGCCTTTGAGTCCCGCAAAGCCTTTGGCCTGGGACAAGGCATCGGCCTGGTCTATCGCATCGCCGGTGACAATCGCGCCGCTCAATGCGCCCTTATCGCGCAACAGGCGGGTGAGGCGCCGGGTGTCGATATCAGCAATCGCCACGATATTGCGGGTGCGTAAATAGCTGCTCAAATCCTGCTGATTGCGATAGTTGCTGGCCGCCAGCGGTAAATCGCGAATCACCAGTCCCGCCGCCGCAACGCCGTCGGACTCCTCGTCTTCGCTGTTGGTACCGGTATTGCCAATATGAGGATAGGTTAAGGTGACTATCTGGCGGGAATAGGAGGGATCCGTGAGAATCTCCTGATAACCTGTCATCGCGGTGTTAAACACCACCTCTCCGACTGCACTTCCCGCTGCGCCGATGGCTAAGCCCTTGAAAATACTACCATCTTCCAGGGCCAAAATGGCTCTTTCGTACACCGCTACACCTCCCCAAGACGTACTCTTCAGATACTCGCGCGCGCCCAAAAAAAGCGAGACAAGTCACCTCATCTCGCTTTTTATGCCATAAAATTCGCTCTGGTCGCCCGCTGTTGAATGCCCGCCCCACCACCTGATGAGACGACATAATCTGATCGGCGATTTTAGGCGATAGTGGGGGTGGCTGTCCAGCCCGGATATTTCATCAGCACGGCAGCTTCTCCGCTATTATCGCAACAAGATCAATACGTTACGCAACGAATAGCAGCCAAAACAAATTTATAAACCTGACCTGACCCGACTGTTTCACCAGCCAATGGAATTTTCGGGAACGTTTCTTCAGGAGAGTGTTCACGCCAGCCCCGCAGGGGTGAGGCACATGGACGTACCGAAGACACTGGCGTATAGCTTTCCCCTCCCGCTAATGCGACCATAGGCCGAATGACCCTTAACAAACGCCAAATGACCCTGTTAATCCTCGCACTCGGCAGCACCAGTATGGGGCAATCCCTGGTATTTGCGATTTTGCAGCCGCTGGGGCGTGAGGTAAGTCTGAGTGAAATACAGATCACCTCGATTGTATCGTGCTCGGCGCTGCTGTTCAGTTTGATGTCGCCGATCTGGGGACGTATCAGCGACAGGCGCGGGCGCAAAGCGGTGATGATCACCGGCTTGCTCGGCTACACCCTGGGCTCCTTATTGTTTGGCGGCGCATTTTATTTTGGGCTCTCTGGCGCACTCTCTGGCATAGCACTGTACGGCGCACTTTTGGTCACGCGCTGTACGCAGGGAGTCATTATGGGGGGCGTGGGACCCGCCGCCGGTGCCTATGTAGCCGACCACTCCGCGCCGCAAAAACGCTTGCGCGCCATGGCCACCCTCGGCACCGCGTATGCGCTGGGAACCATAGTAGGGCCAGCGGTCAGTGGCGCACTGGCGACCTTTGGTCTGCTGGCACCGCTGTATTTCGCCGCGGGTATTACCAGCATCGCCGCGTTAATGCTCTGGTTCTGGCTGCCCCAAAGCAGCAACATACACTGCGTCCAGAGACAACCGCGCGCGAAATTGCGGTTTTTCGACAGGCGTTTGCGGCTCTACCTGCTCACCTCGGTCGGCGCTTTTATCGGCTACGGCGGTATCGTGCAAACCCTTGGCTTTCAGCTGCAAGATGCCCTGCAATTAAGCGGTATCGAAACCGCACAAATGGCCGGCCTTGCACTGATGATGGCGGCACTGGCGACGTTTTTTGCGCAAACGGTGTTGATGCAACTGCTGTCCTGGTCGGCACTGGCATTTATGCGCACAGGCCTTGTCGCCCTGATCTGCGGTGCCCTCACCGTGGCGGTGTTTACAGCATTCTGGCAACTGGCGGTGGGCATGGCATTTATGGGGCTGGGGCTGGGTTTAATTGTTCCGTCGGTATCGGCGGCGGTATCACTCGCAGTTTCCACCGATGAGCAGGGCGCGGCAGCGGGTTTAGTGGGCGCCTGCCCGGGCTATGGGTTTATGATTGGCCCCATCAGTGCAGGCCTGCTGTATCAACTCAAACCGTCTTTTTCGGCATTGTTTTGCGCTGCGGTATTTGGCGTACTGCTGTTGATGTTAGGGCGCGGGCTTCACTCACCAACAGACAGTACACCTGATTAACCCGAATATTTCGCCAGCACGGCGACCACTCTTCTATTATTTAATAAAATCAATGGGTTATATTGAAAACCCCAAAAAGCACAGCTACAAGTACATCCCTGTAAGCTCGTCTCGGCCATCCATGGCCTCGAACGCCCCTTCAGGCGCTTACCGCGCGGCTGCTGTGAAGAGTGTGTTAGCCCGAAAATTCCATTTACCGGCAAAACATCCGGGTTAAATAACAGCGGCTAAACGCACACCCTGGTCGATAGCGCGTTTGGCATCTAATTCAGCGGCGACATCTGCACCGCCGATAAGATGCACCGGCTTATCGCTGATCCCCTCGGCCACGCTGCGCTCGGGTTCCTGGCCCGCGCAGATCACCACATTATCCACCGCCAGCACACGTTCCTCATCGCCAACGCGAATATGTAAACCCGCATCGTCGATCTTCACGTATTCGCAACCTGGCATCATGTTCACGCCGTGTTTTTGCAGGCCTGTGCGATGAATCCAGCCGGTGGTCTTACCGAGGCCCCCGCCGACTTTTGAGTTTTTACGCTGTAACAGCCACACCTGCCTCGGCGATGGAGGCACTTGCGGTGTAATACCTTCAACTCCGCCGCGCGCTTCGAGCGTCATATCCACACCCCAGAGCTTCATAAACTCTTCGATGTTCTGACTTTCCGCATGACCGCTGTCGGTTAAGTATTCCGCGACATCAAAACCAATGCCGCCTGCGCCAATAATCGCCACGCTTTTACCCACGGGCGCTTTGTCGCGCACCACCTGCAAATAGCTCAACACTTTTTCGTGCTCGATACCGGGAATGGCCGGCATGCGCGGACTGATACCGGTAGCGACAATCACTTCGTCAAATTCGCTGTTATTTAAATCCTGAGCGCTGACTTTAGTCTTTAACTTAAGCTCAACACCGCTAAGCTCAATGCGGCGTGCAAAATAACGCAGTGTTTCGTTAAACTCCTCTTTGCCGGGAATTTGCCTGGCGATATTAAACTGCCCACCGATTTTATCGGCGGCGTCAAACAGAGTGACTTTGTGACCGCGCTCGGCGGCGGCTGTGGCAAAGGCCAGACCCGCCGGGCCCGCGCCAATAACCGCGAGTTTTTTCACGTCAGTAGCCGGCAGTAAATTCAGTTCCGTTTCAAAACAGGCGCGGGGATTGACCAGACACGAGGTCATCTTGCCGCTGAATACGTGATCCAAACAGGCCTGGTTACAGCCAATACAGGTGTTGATCTCATCGGCTCTGCCCTGCTCGGCTTTGCGCACAAAATCAGGGTCTGCCAAAAATGGACGCGCCAGTGACACCATATCCGCATCGCCACGCGCCAGCACTTCCTCGGCCACGTCAGGGGTATTGATACGGTTGGAGGTTACCACCGGCACCGATAACTCCTGCTTGAATTTAGCCGTGACCCAGGTAAACGCCGCTCGCGGCACCTTGGTGGCAATAGTGGGAATACGCGCTTCGTGCCAGCCGATACCGGTATTAATAATAGTCGCGCCCGCTTTTTCTATGGCTTTGCCGAGAGTGACAATTTCATCATAACTGCTGCCGCCTTCCACCAGGTCGAGCATGGAAAGACGATAAATAATAATAAATTCGTCGCCGACCGCTTCACGCACACGACGCACCACTTCCACCGGCAAACGCATACGGTTTGCGTAGCTGCCACCCCAGTCGTCATCGCGCTTATTGGTGCGCTCGACCAAAAACTGATTGAGGAAATAGCCTTCCGAGCCCATGATTTCTACGCCATCGTAGCCGGCCAGTTGCGCCAGCTTTGCGGTGCGCACAAAGTCTTCAATTTGCTGCTCGATTTCTTCTGCGCTCGCCGCCTGTGGTTTAAACGGGTTAATCGGCGCCTGAATCGCCGATGGCGCAATGGGGTTTTCGTTAAATGCGTAACGCCCGGTATGTAAAATCTGCATACAGATTTTACCGCCCTCGGCGTGCACCGCATCGGTAATGAGCTTGTGATCCGGGCAGTCGTCTTCACTCCACAACATGCGGGTGTGTTCGTGGGTGGCGGCGCGCTTGTTGGGGCCAAAACCGCCGGTAACAATCAAACCGACACCGCCGCGAGCGCGCTCGGCAAAAAACGCCGCCATGCGTTCATGGCCGTTGGGCGCTTCTTCTAAACCGGTGTGCATGGAGCCCATCAATACGCGATTGCGCAAGGTGGTAAAGCCTAAATCCAGAGGTTCAAGCATGTGGGGGTATGCTGTCATGAGTCTGTCCTGTCTTGTCTATGGTGGGGGGCCCAGCGCCTGACCAAGCGCTGGGCATAGAAGCGGCAGTATACACAACTTATTGCATATAGATAAGACTTTAGTCGAAAACGCTTGCCCGGCGGGGGCACAGGTGCCATAAGGCACCGCACATAAAACGCTCAACTGATTGTTTTATTTGAACATTTACCTAGTAATAAGCACATTTAGCAAGCAGCAACAGCACTGTAAATAGCGCAGCGTGCAGAAAAAATGGCGGGGAGCAATAACAGCGGGACGAAAGGGCGAGGACAAGGGCGCTGCCCTCCCCCCTAACCCGGCTACGCCACCGATTGCCGGTGAGCTGCTGAGCCCACCGCCAACAGGCGGAACAACACCGTGTTAGGTGTCACCGTAAATTCGCTGGTGAGTTTGCTCTGTAAACGCCACCAGATTTGCATAGCTTTTTGCGATATCGCCAACAGGTGTGTCGAGCTTCACCAGAATCAACTGGGCAAGAAAGGCGTAGACATGCACATCCAGGCCGTGAATATCATCGCCAAAGAAATAGGGCTTTTCACCCAAAAAATCAGACAGGGCCTGTAATTGGCTGCGCGCAATCACGGCAAGCTCCGCGTCGGAGTGGTGGCCATAGCCCTGTGCATTCAGGCTCTTTCGCTGGTTTCGACGTACCATCGTCGGCACTATCACTCTTAGTGGAAAGGGCAAGTCATCAAAAAAACTCGCTTTCATGACGTTCCAGCTTTTTTCGTTAAACATACGAGTCTGCACCAAGGTCCAAAGCAAACCTTCATCCATGGCCGTACCAAACAACTGCGCTATCGCCTTTTGGTCATCGCTGAGATTCGCATCCAGGGTGTCACCGTATTTTTGTTTTAAGTGCTCTAGAATAAAAAACGAGTCGGCAATCACTTCGCCGTCGTCTTCGATAAACGGCACTTTCCCCTTTGGGGCGTTGCGCAGATTGTCTAAGCTGCCATTGAATTCAAAAGGGATATTATTCAAGGTGCAGTAGGCATGCACCTTCAGTACGAAAGGGCTTGGATCAACCATGCCAAGTGCTTCACCGAATCCGTATAGTGTCAGCATTGTCTCAATTCCTTAAGAGTGTGTCCTTCACAGTTATAACACAGTTTTATGACAGTGCGATGAAATAAAACCCCAACGTCACAGCGGAGGATGGGGCGAAAGAAATGGAGATGTGGCCCTTGCTACCCCTTGGAGATAGGGGCGGCCTTTTCTTCACTCCTTAACCCCGGGAAAAGTGAGTTAGATAGTCAAAATCACCTTGCCGCGCGCCCGGCGCGAGATCATTGTGTCAAAGGCTTTTTCGTAGTCTTCCAGGGCAAAACAGTCGTTCACCACCGGGGCGATTTTCCCGCTTTCAAACAGCGCCCACAGCTCTTTGATGTTGGTGAGATTTTCCTCGGGCTCTTCCATGGTAAAGCGCCCCCAGAATACGCCGACGATGGAGCAACCTTTGAGCAGAGTGAGATTGAGCGGGATTTTTGGTATCGGGCCACTGGCAAAACCGATAACCAGGTAACGCCCATTCCAGGCCATACCGCGCAGGGCGGCTTCGGAAAAATCACCCCCCACGGGGTCGTAGACCACATCCACGCCCTTGCCGTCGGTCAGCTCTTTGATTGCATCCTTCAAGGACACTTCGCTGTAATTGATGGTATCATCCGCGCCCAGTTGTCGACAAAGCGCCAGTTTTTCCTCGGAACTTGCCGCGGCAATAACGCGGGCGCCCATTTGCTTGCCCAGCTCAATCGCGGTTGTTCCTACACCACCGGCAGCGCCGAGCACCAACAGGGTTTCACCGGCAGCCAGGTTGGCGCGCTGTTTCAACGCATGATAGGAGGTAAAATAGGCGATACTCACCCCGGCGGCCTGTTCAAAGGACAGTGCCGAGGGTTTTGGTGCCACGAGGTTTTCATTGGCCGCGACTTTTTCCGCAAATGCACCCACACCACCGGCAAAAATCACCTCATCACCGACCTTATAGCGCTTCACAGCGGAACCCACCGCCTCGACAATGCCGGCACACTCGCCCCCGGTGACAAAGGGTAAATCCGGCTGCATCTGGTATTTACCTTGAATCATCAGCACATCGGGAAAGTTCAAGCTGGCAGCCTTAACCTTGATTAAAACCTCTTTGTCGCCCAACTCCGGCTCTGGCCAATCGCCGACCAGTTCGAGCTTGTCAGCAAGTCCGTGCTCTTTACAAATCAATGCTTTCATTGCGATTCCCCGTCCTTTTCTTAAAACACTTCAAACAAACCAGCCGCAGCCAGATTATTGAAACCACCGCGATAAGCTTTGGCAATCGGCGTGCGCGCTGTGGCGACTATAACCGCTTCTCTCATCTTTTATGCCTCTTCTCAATTCCTTTTGTCGCCACTTAATCCAGGGAGATACCAAGACCTGCGGCGGCTTTACCCAACATTTTAAGGGTCTGCTCAAAACCAGCGGTGGGCTCGTTCTCGGTGGATTTATCGTTGATCTCATCCCAGTGAGCGGCGATGCCTTCGGGGGTTTGCTCATCGGGCGCCAACCAGACCGCATCGGTCTCAACGAGGCGCGTTACCGCAAAAGAGCCTGCACCTGCGGCTAAAATCGTGCGATTGGGGCCGTCTTTACTCACCAGATACAACACGGCGGGCGTCACTGTTTCCGGGGTTAGCAAGGCAAAGGCTTTTTCAGGAATCAAACCTTCTGTCATCCGCGTGCCCGCCGTGGGAGCCAGGGCATTGACGTGAATATTGTATTTCGCGCCCTCTTGCACCAGCGTATTCATCAAGCCAACCACCGCCATTTTCGCGGCGCCGTAATTGGATTGGCCAAAATTGCCAAACAAGCCGCTGGAGGATGAGGTCACCACAATACGGCCATACTCCTGGGCACACATATGCGGCCAACAGGCCTTGGTGCAGTTCACCGTGCCCATTAAATGCACATCCATGACCAGTTTGAAGTCGTCCAGGGAACCCTTGGCAAAGGACTTATCGCGCAGGATACCGGCGTTGTTGACCAAAATATCCACACGCCCCCAGGTGTCGACCGCCTCTTTCACCATGGCTTCCACTTGCGCGTAATCAGCAACACTTGCGCCGTTGGCAATCGCCTCACCGCCCGCGGCTTTTATCTCTTCCACCACCGCAAGCGCCGCTTCGCTTGAAGCACCGGAACCGTCAACAGCACCGCCTAAATCGTTGACAACCACTTTGGCACCGCGCGCCGCCAGAGCCAAAGCGTGAGAGCGCCCAAGGCCCTGCCCCGCACCAGTAACAATGGCCACCTGGCCGTCATATCGAATTGTCATACTGCCTCCTGAATTCTCAAATTGTTAGCCCGTAATCATCATCGTCAGCCACTCGGCAATCAATGCGGGTTTTTCTTCCCCTTCAATTTCCACAGTGATATTTTGCTTAATCAAAAAACGATTATCGTCTTTTTGATCCACCGATAGCACCTCGGCACGCGCGCGAATACGTGCGCCGGATTTCACCGGCGTTAAAAAGCGCACTTTATCGCAGCCATAGTTCAAACCCATGACGATACCTTCCGGGTAGAATCCGGTGTTTTCCATCAGGCGGGTCAGCATAGACAGGGTTAAAAAGCCGTGCGCCACGGTTGTGCCAAAGGGCGTTTGCGCCGCCTTTTCCGCATCGACGTGAATAAACTGATGATCTTCGGTGCAATCAGCAAAGGTATCGATGCGATCTTGCTCGATAGTCATCCACTCACTCGGCTCAAATTTGTGCCCTGCCATCTCTGTCATTTTTTCTTTGGGAATCATTTGTACAGCCACGGTTTTCTCCTGTTAGTCGTAAAGATAGAAAAACGGCTTGAGCTATCACCCAAGCCGTCTTATGGTTTTAACCATCGCGAAACGTCGCCGTAACATTGCTGGTTTGCGGCGCGTATTTTTTCAGTTCGTGGCGCCCCACCACCATGCGATGCACTTCATCGGGACCATCGGCGAGACGCAGGGTGCGCTGCCCCATATACATTTCAGCCAATGGGGTATCCTGGGAAACACCAAGCGCACCGTACATCTGAATAGCTTCATCAATGATACGAATGGTGATATTGGGCACGCGGGTTTTGATCATGGAAATCCAGATTCGCGCCTCTTTAGGATCGGCATTGTCCATCATCCACGCGGTTTTTAAAGTCAACAAACGCGCCTGCTCGATATCCATGCGCGCATTGGCGATAATATCCACGTTGCCACCTAAGCGCGCCAGCGGCTTGCCAAAAGCTACCCGCGAAACCGCGCGCTTACACAACAGGGTCAGCGCTCTCTCCGCCGCACCAATTGCACGCATACAGTGGTGAATACGGCCCGGCCCCAAACGCCCCTGAGAAATTTCAAAACCGCGACCTTCACCGAGAATGATATTGTCTTTGGGCACGCGCACGTTGGTAAAACGCTGGTGCATATGGCCGTGGGGCGCATCGTCCATCGAGAACACGTTCATAGCACGAACATTTTCAAAACCTTCGGCATCGGTGGGCACTAAAATTTGCGACTGCTGCAAATGCTTGGGTGCATCCGGGCTGGTTTTCACCATCACAATCATCACTTTGCAGCGCGGGTCACCCGCACCGGAAATGTAATGCTTTTCACCGTTAATGACCCACTCATCGCCGTCCAGCACCGCATGGGTACAGATATTGGTGGCATCAGCAGAGGCCACCTGCGGTTCGGTCATGGCATAAGCCGAGCGAATTTCACCCGCTAACAATGGCTCCAGCCACTGTTTTTTCTGCGCCTCGGAGCCGTATTTGTGCAGCACTTCCATATTGCCGGTGTCCGGTGCTGAACAATTAAATATTTCCGCCGCAATAGAGGACTTGCCCATCTCTTCAGCGAGATAAGCGTATTCCACCGTATTCAAGCCCGCACCGTGATCGCCATCGGTTAAAAAGAAATTCCAAAGTCCGCGCTGTTTCGCCTTTGACTTCAGGCTTTCAAGAATTTCCGTTTGACGCGCTGTGTGCTGCCAGCGATCACCCTTGGCGACCTCATCGTGAAACTCTTGCTCAAGCGGAATAATTTCATCGTCAATCATGGTTTTAACTTCATCCAAAATTGGGCGAAGTTTGTCACTGATACCTAAATCCATTTTGCTCTCCATTTTTGTCTCGATATGCTGGTGTTTTGTTTGGCTTAAAATCCACTTTGCCGTGCATAGCGATCGAGGTGGTAGTGATAATCACCAAAACTGTATTGCACCACCCGCGCTCGCTTAATAAAAAAGCCCATATCAAATTCATCGGTCATGCCGATACCACCGTGCATTTGTATACCCTCATTCGTGGCAAGCTCTGCCACTTCACACAGTTTTGCTTTTGCGGCGCTGGCAAGTTGCGGGAGCGTATCTGCACCCTGGTCGATGGCTTGTAAAGCCTGCAAAACGATGGAACGCGCCAGTTCCAATTCGGCAAATAAATGCGCGGCGCGATGTGCCAAGCCCTGAAAACTGCCAATGACTTTGCCAAATTGTTTGCGTTCTTTAAGATAAGCCACGGTGCGCTCAAAAGCTTCACTGGCAATCCCTAAAAGCTCCGCCGCCAAACCGATATTGGCGATATCGCAGGCGGTGTTCAAACCCGCCCAGGCCTCACCTACGGTGCCCAGCACCGCCGTCTTCGGCACGGTCACGTCATTCAGCTCGATCTCTCCGGCGCTGCGGGAATCGACCATGGTTCTGTCAATTACGGCAAGGCCTTTTGCGTTTGCATCGACCAAAAAACCCGTCAGCCCCGCCTGCTCGCCAGCGCTGCCGCTGGTTCTGGCAACGACGATAAATTGATCGGCCTGCGCCGCGTCCAACACAAAGACTTTACGGCCATTTAACACATACTCTTCACCCTGAGCTGTCGCTGTCATGGCAACATTTTCGATACCGTGATGCGCTGTTTCCTGCATTGCCAGGGTCATTATTTTTGCACCGCTGGCAATACCGCCCAACAGGGCCCGCTTTTGCTCATCACTCCCGAGTTGATTGACCGCGCTTGCGGCAACCAACACAGAGGATTGCAGGGGCGATGCACTCAGGGTGCGACCGCATTGCTCCAAAATCAAACCCAGCCCCACATAGCCGTAACCGAGGCCACCGTAGTTTTCATCGATTGCAATACCCGCCCAGCCCATGTCGACCATTTCTTGCCAGAGCGCGGTTTCAAAACCTTTACCTTCCCCACCATCGCGCAGGGCTCGCAAGGCCGAAACCGGCGCTTTTTCAGCCAGAAAACCAGCGGCGGAATCGCGCAGCATTTGCTGCTCTTCATTTAACACCAATGCCATGCTCTGCTCCTTAATCTGGCAGGCCAAGCACGCGCTTGGCGATAATATTCAACTGCACTTCAGAGGTTCCGCCCTCGATAGAATTACCTTTGGAACGCAGCCAGCCGCGCGAGACCTTACCGTCGTTGCAAAAGTCGCCGTCCCAACCCAAGGCGGTATAGCCATCGGTAGAGAGCATCAATTCGTTGCGGCGTTTATTCAGCTCTGTGCCGTAGTATTTAAAAATAGATGAAGCCGCACCCAGACCCTGCCCCGCTTTCACTTCATCACCCACACGGCGCATGGTTGCGGCAAAAACCTGTTCATCAAGCTGAAAACGCGCAAGACTCTGGCGCAACGCGGAGTTGGCAAGGCGTCCCTCGGCATCGCTTCCCCAGCTTTCCACGGCTCTTGCGGATAAGGACTTGCCGCTCCCCTTACCAAAACCCGAGATCATTTCCCGCTCGTGGGTGAGCAGGTACTTGGCAATAGACCAGCCCTTACCCTCTTCGCCAATTAAGTTGGCTTTGGGCACGCGCACATTGTCGAAAAATGTTTCGCAAAAAGGCGAGTTGCCGCTGATCAGTTTAATCGGTCTGGTGGTGACCCCGGGGTCTGCCATATCAAACAACAAAAAGCTGATGCCCTCGTGTTTGGAACCGCTGTTATCTGTGCGCACAAGGCAGAAAATCCAATCGGCCTTATCGGCGTAGGATGTCCAGATTTTTTGACCGTTGACAATATAGTGATCGCCATCGCTTTCGGCGCGGGTCTGTAAACTGGCGAGGTCAGAACCGGCACCGGGCTCGGAATAACCCTGACACCAGCGAATCTCGCCGCGCACAATTTTCGGCAAATGCGTTTTTTTCTGTTCCTCGCTGCCAAATTTCAACAGCGCGGGCCCGAGCATGGAGATACCAAAACTCTCAAGCGGCGAGCGCGCGCCTATGCGCTGCATCTCTTGTCGCAGTATTTTGGTTTCAGCCGCAGACAAACCGCCACCGCCGTACTCCTTGGGCCAGTGCGGAACAGTCCAGCCGCGCGCGGCCATACGCTCACACCAGACAGGTTCGTCAGGGTGATCAAACTCAGGGTTTCTACCGCCAGCATAAAAATCTTCAAAACTCTTAGGGGGCGTGCGCATAGACTGGGGGCAATTTTCCTCCAGCCAGCTGCGCACCTCGCTTCGAAACTGCTCAAGCTCACTCACAAAGATATCCTCTTTTCGACATTTCGCCACGCTGCCAATGACCGACCTCACACCGACACCCTGCAAATTCGAACATACAGTATGTTTTAATGCCATTCAAGTATTTTGTACCGGCCTGCGGCGAGCGGTAATACCGCCTGCAAAACAAAAAAGCCACCGCGTACACAGGCGGTCTCGGGCAGAGACTCGTAAAAAAGCTTATACTAACCAGCAGCCAGTTGAAAATGTCTCAGACGAGTGCAAGACAAGGCAAAAATGGCCGAAAAAGCGGAGTTTACACGTAGTAAACGAGCATTTTGAGGTCATTTTTAACACCGTATTGTGCCGGCTGAGGGTTTTTCAACAGGCTGCTAGTGATTGTTTGATTGTATCAACCTTACGGAGTATCCAATGCAACCGCGTCCTCTCGCTCTCGCCGTCTTCCTGGCAGGCTTTTGCTGTGCCAGCACCACCTGGGCCCTCGAAGAAATCATTGTTATCGGTTCCCAAGACCCGGAGATGGCGGATGTCAGCCAGGTAATCAACCCATCGCCCGACCCCGCCAGCAAAGTGGCAGAGGTCACAGGGGTAAGCGTCAACCGCTCGGGCCCGGTCAGTGGCATTCCACAGATCCGCGGCATGTACGGCGTACGCGTGGCCACGGTGGTCAATGGCCAGACTCTGGGCGGTGCAGGCCCCAACGCCATGGACCCACCTATCTCCTACGCCCTTGGCGACCTCGAAAAATTGCGCGTTTACCGGGGCATCGTGCCCGTCAGTGTGGCGCAGGAATCTATCGGCGGAGCCATTGTGGCGCAGAATGAGCGCGGAGAATTTCGCAATGACCAAGCCTTTGCAGCCGATACTCGGCTGTCGCTGGGCGCAGCCTCGGTCAACGGCAGCCATCAGCTGGGCGCATCGACCTATATCAGCAATGATCGACACCGTTTTGCCCTTGGGCTTGTCAGCGAGGCCGGTGACGATATCGAATATCCCGGCGGTGAACTCCTGCCCACCGAATACGAACGCCAGCGTTACAACCTCGGCTGGGGTGTGCGCATGGGTGAGCACCAGTTGCAGGTGGAGTACAGTCGCACGGAAACCAGTGACTCCGGCACCCCCACCCTGCCGATGGATATTCAATGGTTTGACGGCGACTTGTTAAGTGTCAGTTACCAATGGCAGATCAATGCCAACGCGCATCTTGAGGGCGAAATCTACGGCAGCGAGCTGGATCACGGTATGGCAAACTACTCCCTGCGCCCGGCACCCGCCACAGGTATGCGCTATCGACAGGCACTGGCGGATGCCAGCAACCGCGGTTTTATGGTCAAATTCAAACAAAGCGATGCCCAAGGCCACTGGCTGACGGGCATAGACGGCGTAACCTCAACCCACAACACCCATATTCGCAACCCCAATAACGCCGCGTTTTTTGTCGACAACTTCAGCGATGCCCAGCGCGAGGTGTTGGGTATTTTTATCGAACGGCTGTATCAATTCGATGAAGACATCAGCGCTGAACTCGGCCTGCGATACAACCGGGTCAGCAGCGATGCGGATGCCGTCAACGGCACACCCGCGATGGCGATGCCCGCCGCAGCCGCACTGCGCGATACATTTAACAACGCCGACCGCTCCCAAGCAGATGACACCATCGACGCTGTAGCCAAGCTGTGGTGGCAGTACAACGAACAAAACCGCTTTCACGCGGGTATCGGCCAGAAAAGCCGCGCGCCTGCCTATCAGGAACGCTATTTGTGGCTACCTATGCAATCGACCGGCGGCCTTGCCGATGGCCTGACCTACACCGGTAATATCAACTTGAAACCGGAGCTTGCCTACGAACTTGAGCTGGGCTGGGAATACAGCAGCGACACGCTCAACATTACGCCACGGGTGTTTTATCGCGATGTGCAAGACTATATCCAAGGTGTTGCCAGTGATTTGCCCGCCGCGCGAATGTTCGTACAGATGCTGAATGCGAGGCACGGCAGCAACAACCCCGCGCCCCTGCGCTTTGCCAATGTAGATGCCTCGTTCTACGGTGTGGATATGGATATGCGCTGGGCGTTTCACGATAACATCACCGCCTACGGTGCGCTCGCCTACGTGCGCGGCAAGCGTGAAGATATGAGCGACAACCTGTACCGCATCGCCCCGGCCAATGCCAGGCTGGGCCTCACCTACGCCCGGGACAACTGGAGCGTGACGGTGGAAAATGAACTGGCCGATGCCCAGAATAAGGTCAGCGCCACCAACGTCGAACTCGCCACGCCTGGCTATGGCCTGCTCAACCTCTACGGTCAATGGGATGTCAATTCTCGCCTGCGCCTGACAGGCGGTGTGGATAATGCCCTCGATAAAAACTACCGCGATCACCTCGCCGGTTATAACCGCGTGCGCAACCCGGATATTCCGATGGGCTCGCGCCTGCCGGGGCCCGGTCGCAATCTGTGGCTGAAAGCGGCCATCAGTTTTTGATAAACCCTTGACCACAGGCGCTTAAACCGACATGGTAGCGCGTTTTGACAACCCGAAGCGCTACCATGTTACGTATCAACCCCAGTATCACCCTTGGCGAGCACGAAATCGACTTGCAGGCCGTGCGCGCCCAGGGCGCGGGTGGCCAGCATGTCAACAAGGTTTCCACCGCGATTCACCTGCGCTTTGATATTCTCGCCTCATCCCTGCCACAGGACTACAAGACCGCGCTGCTGGCCATGCACGACCAGCGCATCAGCCCGCGTGGCATCATCACCATCAAAGCCCAAAAACACCGCAGTCAGGAACGCAATCGCGAAGACGCCCTGGCTCGCTTAAAAGATCTGATTCAACGCGCAGGGCTTAAACCTAAAACCCGCAGAGCCACCAAACCCAGCCGCGCCGCCAGAGCCAGGCGTATGGACGCGAAAACCCGCCGCGGGCAGATAAAAAACTGGCGCGGGAAGGTTGAGTTGTAAACTGATCGCAGCCATCGCTGCCCTGCCATCCCCGCGTAACTAAAGCTGCATTCGTCGCCAAATATGGTATTTTAGTAGCCTAACGACCGCCGCATATTGCGAGTGGATTGCGCGCGGCACTTCTTATCACCTTACAAGGACCTCACTATGAAACGCCTTCACTACGCCGCAGCCGGCCTGTGCCTGCTTGGTGCCTCAGCCTTTGCCGCCGATGACGACAGCGCCAAATGGCAGGTGGAAAAGCCCGACATGGGCGTACCGGCCTACGATGTCAACATCGACACCAAAACCGGCACCTGGATGAGCCTTGACGTCTCACCGGACGGTAAAACCATCGTATTCGACATGCTTGGCGACCTGTACACCCTGCCCATGTCCGGCGGTGAAGCCAAATCCTTGACCAGCGGTATTGCCTGGGACATCCAGCCGCGCTTCAGCCCCGACGGCAAATACATCGCCTTCACCTCAGATCGCTCCGGCGGCGACAATATCTGGACCCTGGAGCTGGCCACCGGCAAGCTGCACCAGGTCAGCTATGAGAATTTTCGCCTGCTGAACAACCCCACCTGGAGCCCCGATGGGCAATACATCGCCGCGCGCAAACACTTCACCACCTCGCGCTCTCTGGGCACGGGTGAGATCTGGCTGTACGCGGCGGACGGCACCGACAAGCAATCCGGACAAAAAGTTGTAGCCCGCCCCGGCAAGACCTTTCAGAAGGAACTGGGCGAACCCATGTTTGCGCCCGACGGCAAAGGCATTTACTACAGTTTTGCCAGCACTCCCGGCAACACCTTTATCTACCACGAAGATTCCAACGGCGAGCTGTTTCAGATTCGCAAGGTGGACTTAGACGACGGCAGCATCTCCACGGTTGCCGGTGGCCCCGGCGGTGCGGTGCGCCCCACGCCCTCACCCGACGGCAAAACCCTGGCCTATGTCAAACGCGTGCGCGCGGCCTCTCGCCTGTTCATCATGGATCTGGCTTCCGGCGTTGAGACCATGATCTACGACGACCTGGATCAGGATATGCAGGAAACCTGGGCGGTTTACGGCGTGTACCCCAATATGGACTGGACCCCCGACGGCAAGGCCATCGTGTTTTGGAATCGCGGCAAGTTTTGGCGCATCAACGTGGCCGATAAAGCGCTGAGCGAAATTCCCTTCCATGTTAAAGACACGCGCAAAGTCTACCCTTCCCTGCGCTTTGCGGTGGAGGTAAACCCCCAGCAATTCAACACCAAAATGGTGCGCTTCCCCTCTTATTCACCCGATGGCAAACACATTGTGTTTGCTTCGCTGGGCCGCTTGTTTGTCAAACAGGGCGACACCATCAAGGCGCTGACCGACACCAAGGCAGGCTTTGACTACTCACCGGTATGGAGCCACGACGGCCGTTATATTTATTTCCTGCGCTGGAACGACGACAAGCTCACCACCTTGCACCGCATCCCTGCCGCAGGCGGCAGCGCAAGCACGCTGCCCCTGGAAAAGGGCCACTACCAACAGTTGGCGGTGGATCATCGCGGCAAGTACCTCGCTCTGAAAAAACAGGGCGGTTCGGATTTGCTCAGCCCCTGGTGGGGCAAAGAGGCCGGGCTGTATCTGTATGACCTTAAAAAACGCAGCGCCGTGTTTGTGTCTGAAAAAGGTTACCAGCCTCAATTCGGCCCGGATCCCGAGCGCTTGTACGCCCTGAACCGTGAAGAATCAGCCACGGGGCGCGGCAGCCAAACCGCTTCCACGCAATTGATTTCCATGAACTACAACGGCAACGAGGTACGCACCCTGGCGGAGGCGAGCTACGCCACCGATATTCGTATTGCCCCGCAGGGCGATTACTACGCCTACGCCGACGGTTATCATATGTACCTTACCAAGGCCATGCACAGCGGCAAGCCCCTTGTGCTGGATGCGGCCAAGCCCGCCTTTGCGCGTGTGAAGCTGTCCAGCGTGGGCGGCACCTATCTGCACTTTAACGGCGATGGCAGCCAGATCGCCTGGTCCACCGGACCGGAGCTGAAAACCGTGGCAGTGGCAAAGGCCATGGCGAAGGATTTCGAGCCGGTAAAAACCGGCACCAATCTATCGCAAACCGTTAAAGCGGATATTCCCGGCAGCAAGGTGGCCATTACCGGCGCGCGCATCATCACCATGAACGACAAGCGCGAGGTTATCGAAAACGGCGTGGTGCTGGTAAACGGTCAACGCATCGAACAGATCGGTGATGCCAAGTTGAGCATTCCCGCGGGCTACACCAAAGTCGATGCAAGCGGCAAAACCGTTATGCCGGGCATCATCGACATTCACGCCCACGGCCCCTACGGTTACGATGAGGTTATTCCCCAGCAAAACTGGAACTTGCTGGCGCATTTTGCCCTGGGTGTTACCACCTTGCACAACCCGTCCAGTCAGGCCACCACTGTGTTTGCCGCAGCGGAGTATCAACAGGCCGGTGAAATTTTGGGGCCGCGTATCTACTCCACCGGCGAGATTGTTTACGGTGCGAAAAGTCTGTATTTTGCCAAGGTCGATAACTACGATGACGCGCTGTCTCACGTGCGCCGCTTAAAGGCTCAGGGCGCAATCAGCGTGAAAAACTACAACCAGCCGCGCCGCGAACAGCGTCAGCAAATCAACGCCGCCGCCCGCGCCGAGGGCATGATGAGCGTGGCCGAGGGTGGCTCGCTGTTCCACCTGGACATGAGTTTCATCACCGATGCCATCACTGGCATCGAGCACAACGTGCCCGCGCTGCGTATGTACGATGACGTCATTCAATACTGGAGCCAAACCAAGGCGGGCTACACGCCCACACTGGTGGTCACCTACGGCGGTTTAACCTCGGAGGATTACTACTACCAGCACAGCAATGTATGGGAGCATAAACTGCTGTCGAAATTTGTGCCGCCCGCGGTGTTGCAACCGCGCTCGGTGCGCCGTTTGATGGCTCCAGAGGCGGATTTTCGCGATGACGATGCCGCCGCAGCGTCCAGACCGCTGCTGCAAAAAGGCGTCAACGTGAACATCGGCGCACACGGTCAGCGCGAAGGTTTAGCCGCCCACTGGGAGATGTGGAGCTTTGCACGCGGCGGATATACGCCTATGGAAGCGCTGTCAACCGCCACCATAAACCCCGCGCGCTACATGGGCATGGATAAACACATCGGTTCTCTGGAAGCGGGCAAGCTGGCTGACCTGCTGATCCTCGATGCCAATCCGCTTGAGGATATTCACAACACCGATAAGATCCACCGCATTATGCAAAACGGTCGTCTGTACGAGGCGGAGACCCTGAGCGAAGTGGTCACTGGCGATGCCAAACTCAAGCCGTTTTACTGGCAGGGCAGGCCGGAAAGTGCGATTCGCTGATGCTCACCCAGGGATAGAACCCGCAAAGGTTCTATCCCTTTTCCTGTTCCCTTGAGTTTCACCGCGCGCGCCCTGTGCGCCTCACCCCTGCGGGGCTATCGTGAACACTTTTCAGAAGAAATTTTCCCGAAAACTCCATTTACTGATGAAATATCCTGGCTAGTCCGCATTTAACTGCGCCGCGCGCGCGGCGCCGCGAAGGCCGGGATTTTTGGCCAAAACAAAGGCCAATGGTGTGGCTTCGTTGGCGGCCTGAAAACGTCCCTTGTCATTAAAACGTGCGCGAAAGCTGTCTGTGTCTAACAGATCCATTATTTTTGGCAAAATACCACCGGATAGATACACGCCATCCAGTGCGCCGGTCATCAAGGCGACATCGCCGGCAAAGGACGCCAATATCTGACAAAAATCGTTGATTGCCGCCACACAGTTCGCATCGCCGGCGCGGGCACCAGCGGTGATTTCGGCGGCGGGGAGTTCGCGTTCCCGGCCACTTAAAACACAGTTTGCCCAGTAGAGGTTTTCAAGCCCCATGCCCGATAAAATACGCTCCACCGAGACCCGCTGGCGGCGACGCCACAGAGTCGACAACAACGCCATTTCGTGTTCGTTCGTGGGCGCAAAACCCACATGACCACCTTCAGACGGTAAAATATCGCCACCGGGCAGCATGGCGGAAACACCGAGCCCTGTGCCTGGGCCTACCACCGCAAACACTTTTCCACCGCTCGGCCTCGCTTCACCAACCCAGCTCAGTTCGTCGTCTTTCATGCCCGACACCGCAAGCACCTGGGCCGAAAAATCGTTGATAATCGCCACCGGCACGCCCAGCTCTTTACCCAATGCTTCGTGGCTGAAAGCCCAGTGATTATTGGGCAGATCAATCCAATCGCCATCGACGGGGCCAGCCACCGCCAGACACAAACCCGTGACCTCCTGCCCGGTTTCCGCCAGATAAAAACGGATCGCATCGATCAGATAGGTAAAATCTGCACAGGGATGAATGGCAATATCCGACAGGTGATTCGGGTCTTGTGGGTCGGCGCAGGCAAATCGCGCATTGGTACCGCCAATATCAGCTACTATAAACATAGTCACTCTCCAGTGGCCTAGCAGTACGGCGACTTCTCCGCCATTACTTATTTAATATCAATGAGTTCTGCTGCAAATGACAGCAAAACAGCTAATTATCGGCTCCCAGCTTACTACATTCCCGTTGCCTCGCTTAAGATTTATTATTGTGCCTTTAGCCCGGATAATTCACCAGTACGGAGGCTGCTTTACTGTTGTTTATTTTACACGCCAGGCCCGGCCTACAGAGACATACGCAGACAGCGCACAAACTGCCTATCATCCAAGGGCCCTGAAAAGCACAAGCGCCCATCTCGCTCTGCAGGCACTTCTGCGCCGTAGTAAGGGTTATGCAAGGTTTGATTCTTGAGGCCCTGATGATGAATCTGGTTAAACAGGGCGATCTTAGCATCGAGGTCAAAGAGACGTACGACATAGTCGTCCCAGTTTATGAATGACACCTTGAGCAGCTCAACACCCACGTAATTTCGCAATTTAGACCCGGTGAGGCTGGGGGGCTCGCCGTCAGTTATACGCTTTGCCAATTCCGACGCAGACAACTGCGTTAGTTCCTCAAGGTAATGAAAAGACCTGACAAGTTCATTCATCGTCATATTAGGCTTGAAAAATATCTTTACGTACCACGCTGGCGCATCCCCATCATTTTCAAAAAAGTCTGGACGCTCAGCCAGATTTTGCATGGTGTTAAATGCCAAACCAAACTCACGCGCTGCAACCATGGAAAAGTCTTTTTCCTCAACACTCAGCGCGGACAATTCTGGCACGCGCACACCAGAGCTGCTGCGCTCAAGCATCAGGCTGATAAGATCAATAGCGTTTGACAGCAAGTCTACGAACAGCAGTTTACCGGTGGTATTGTCTTGTAACGCCAACGCCCGCCTCATAGTCGTCACTTGCTGCAACAACAAATCCACCGCCCGCTGCTCGGCACCTGTTTTATAAAGCTGCACGGCTTTGAGCATGTTTAATTTTTCAGCGGCAACAATGTATTTAAAGGGCGGATACCAATCTCTGAGCGTCGGCGTGGCAAGACTGCGATACTCATCAAAGGCGTGAAAAGTGTTTACGCGCTGCATGAGCAGAGCATGCTTGTCCAGTAAAGACTGAATATCCGCCTCGCTGGAAAACAAAAACCCAAGACAGCCCTCAACAGGCCAACGACAATAGACTTCGCCCTCGGGCAACGGCAGTTTATCCGCCTCTGGATACTCCAGCAGCTCGATTGAATCATCCAGCAAAGCACTTTCGTAAACCGCTAACTGTCTGCGCCCAAAGGCTATGGGGTCATCGCCCTCTTCCACGAAAATTCCCAGCGCATAGAGATAAGCCTGACTATCGCCAGGTGCATCCAGGCGCGCCATATAGGCGTTTGCCTCATCGCTGAGCTCAGCGTCGATTTGAAGCAATAACGCGGCGATGGCCACAACTACCAGAAAAATAATTCGCCTTTTCGTGATGAGTACCAAGTTTTACATCCTCGTGTTGGCTTCTCGTAAGTAACGATATCAACCCGGAGCGGCAAACGCTATTCTGTCGGCTCCAACACCAGCGACGCCACGCGCCAACCCTCGCCTGGCTCAAACTGCTTGGCAGAACAAAACACCACCAGCTCACCGTCCGGATCAATCGCGTACAGGGGCACGTATTGCTGATCGGAGGACTGTTTTTCCTGGCGGTAATCTTCGTAGGAATAATCACTGGTCAACAGGGTTGTTTTAATCACCGCACCCTTTGACAACATGCTGCTTAAACGCGCGTAGGTGACCTTTTCATCGAACAACCAGGGGGTCTGCCAGTCTTCATGGGTTTTTTCTTTCGCGTCGCCTGGTTTTACATCCCTGAGTTTCAAACGGTAGACGTTTTTTGCCCCGAACTCATGCCGATATTTAAGCGCCGCAAGAATATTGGCATCGGCGCGGGTCGACATGGCGAACAAGAAACCCATGCCCAGCAGCGACAAGTGGCGGTCCGCGTGTTCCGACACCGGATTGCCATAATAGGTGTTGATACCCTGCATACGCGCTTTTTTCACCTCGTCAAAGGTGGGGTTCGCCACTAACACCTGAAAGCCGTTATCTTTAAGCGACTGCGCGACGGCAATACCCAGACTGGAACCGCCAAACACCATCACACCGCTGGGCTTGGCGTGCCCCACACCCAGGCGTCTGGCAATCGGGCGCGCGCCCAGACTTTGAATCAGCACCGTGCCGATAATTACGGTAAAGACCAAGGGCACTAACAATTCTGTGCCTTGTAAGTTGTAGTCTTCAAGGCGAATAACAAACAGGGACGACACCGCCGCCGCGACGATACCGCGCGGCGCAATCCAGCTAATCATCAGTTTTTCCTGCGTGCTAAGCGTGGAGCCCGCCGCCGATAACCACACCCCCAGGGGGCGAGCCACCAGCATGACGATGGCAAGCACCACAAGCCCCGCAAGCCCCATTGCCACAAACCCGGCCAATTCAATACGCGCAGCCAGCACGATAAACAACACGGATATCAGCATCACCGACAGCGACTCTTTAAAGTGGAGAATTTCCTCCTTGGGAAACTTCGGCCAATTTGCCAGCACGATGCCCATCACCGTTACCGTCACCAGACCGGATTCATGTTCGATGGCGTTGGAAGCCGCGTACACCAGCAACACCAAGGCCAGGGTAAACACATTCTTAAGATACTCGGGAATCCAGTAGCGCTTGACCGCCTGCACCAGGACCAACGCGGCCACTGCACCAATCACCACGCCAACCCCCAGAGTCTTTAGAAACACCAACAGTGGCTCGTGACGGGTATCGGATACGATATAGGCGTAGACCAACACCACCATCAACGCGCCGATAGGGTCGATCAGAATACCTTCCCAGCGCAGAATATTGCCCACCGAATCGTTCAGGCGAACACTGCGCAACAGCGGCACAATCACGGTGGGGCCGGTGACGCACAGCAGGGTACCCAGCAAGACAGCGATGCGCCAATCCATGTCAAACAGGGCAAAAGCCGCCAGTGCCACAACGATAATCGTGACCAGCACACCCACCGTGACCAGACGCGTCACCACCGTACCGTGGCTGCGAATCTCGTGAAACTCCAGGGTCATCGCCCCTTCAAACAAAATAACCGCCACACCGAGGGAGATAAAGGGAAACAGCCAATCGCCGAGCAACTGGTCGGGATCAACAACCCCCAACACCGGCCCAATAACAATACCTGCCAGCAGCAGAAATAAAATCGAGGGCTGCTTCAAAAACCAGCCCAGCCACTGCGCCGCAATGCCAAGCGCCAGAATCAAAGAAAAGGTTAACGCGAGATCCATAGTGTTATCCGTTGTGGGTCAGTTCCAGCCGCACGGATATAAGAGCGCGGGTGCGGCTGCCAAAGCGCGCTATTGTAATACATTGTGCACAAGAACATGAGCTTTATATTGTCGTAAACAGGCTGCGCTAGCGGTAAGCCTTAGGGAGGGCCGCACTCTACAAACCGCTTTGGCTCATGCATCGGCGTGTCGTTGGCACGATCCCACAATCGCAGCCCCGATGCCCGCCGCCCGGCCCGGCAAACGCACGGAAAAAAACCAAAAAAGCCCTTGATATTTGCGTGTAAATCCGTAATATACGCGCTTCCTTCTGGGGCCGTTAGCTCAGTTGGTAGAGCAGTTGGCTTTTAACCAATTGGTCGCTGGTTCGAATCCAGCACGGCCCACCATCCCCACATGCGCGAAAGCCTAAAATCCCGGCTTAATTTCACTTGTAACAAACTGTGTTGCTGGCGCGGATATTTCACCAATACGGTGATAATTCTTTCACTATTACCCGATGGGCCGACAATAACCCGTGTAGCGATAGGCCATTCAATCGAATATAACCTTCAATAGGAAGACCAATGGATCTTTTGCTTTTATCATCCCAGGAAACAAAGTACGAGCAGCCTGCAAAAACGACCAATCCAAGCAATATATAAATCGTACGTACCGCGAAAACCTCACCACTTAAGGTCATTCTTCATCTTCCAGCATCAGTTGCCACCCCGGCCAGCCTGGCGCGACCTTTGGCTTTGATGGTTTCCATATTCAGGGGTTTGCTGCCTTCTCGCTCCAGCGAATCCATGCCCATGTGAATGTCCTGCCGCAAAGCTTCCAGGCGGACAGCTTGCAAGACGCCCAGCTCGCCTCTCTCAGTAAAAAAACTAAATACCAATCACTGCCCATCGCGCACAAGGCGCACATAAGAGCCATAGCTCCTAATGCCTTCGTGATCACCGCCGTTACCGAAAAAAACGGTCCATGCGCGGCTGCCATCGCTGGCGTGCGGCGACGACGACCAACTCCCACCCCCGGCCGTGTTAAGAAACACCGCGGTATTAATGGCGGGGCCGTGGCATCTTTGTTCCACAATGGAGCTTAGCTCTTTGATGTTGGGCAGGCGCCAGTCGGTATAACCCGCAAAGGTGCTGTCCGTAGCAGCCTGAAGCGCCGCCTCCCAGGTGTAGGGGGTTGCAGCACCACTGCAATTGCTGCCTGTCTGCCCTAAGCTGCAACGCTGCCAGATCAGCCCGGTGACCTTATCCGTTACCAAACCGTTAGCGGCATCGACAATGAAGCGATCATCTGGCGTAGTGGCTTGTATATTGGCGTTGCACACTGCCCATGCACTGCTGTGCGCCAACATTGAAAAGGTCAACAGCCAATATATCATTTTCATTGTGTTCTCCTATTGAAAGCGCTCTTATTACCGCCAATCACAGCCCGCCACGCACTAGGCGCACAGAATAGTCAGCGCTCTTGTCGTCGCCAAAATCACCGCCAGCGCCGAAATCGATACCCCATGCCTGGTTGCTGGAAACCGCGTGTGGTGACGATGACCAATAATAACTATTTCTCGTGTTGGGAAAGTAATCCGCGTCGATTGCCGGATTATTTCTGGACAAATTCGCTATGGACCTCAGCTCCCGCCTGCTGGGCAGGCGCCAATCATTCTCTCCACACCAACCGGCGGCATTCACGCTGGCAACAAAGGCCTGCGTATTTGCGCCACCGTTTTCAGTGCCAGCGTCTCCAGCATTATTGCTACTGTCGGTACTGTACCAGGTGTACAGATTATCTTTATCGTGCAGACCGCCATCGCCGGTTTTGACTTCCCAGACCAGCCCCGTCACGTTATCGCGCACGCAGCTCCAGCTCGCAGCGTTGGCAGGCAGATCGTCGCCGCTGCTGTCGAGTTTGGTGAAGTCAAAACCGGCGTGACCGGCTCCCGCTTTCACTAAAGTGCCAGCCAGTGCTTCGGCATCGCGGCCGTGGGAGCAATCCTGGGCCACAATCACTGCACCGCTGCAATCCGCGTTGTTACCCGATGGAGCGTTTCCACCCCAGACAATACCCGTATCGTTGAGTATCTGCGAAACTATAGGTGGCACAGGCCCCATGTGGGCGTCGATGCGCAGATAGGCGAAGGCTGCATCGCTGGTGAGGTATACCGCCCGCAAGTCGCCGTTGGTGCGGTTGCCCGGAGCCAGATTGTATTGTCTATCTGCCGCTGCCCAATCATCTATACCATCAATCGCGATGGTGGCTGCCCAGGCAAGACTGGCGATAAAAGGCGCCAAACAAAGCATCAGCACCCAGCTTGAAACATGATAGCGGCGGCGGGTGCCGCGCCAGACCAAGGCGAACATCAGCGCGCACAGCAGGACAAACAAGGGCGTATTCAGCACCGGCACCGCATGAGTAGCGGAACTGCCCAAGGTAATACCGCGCCAACCAGCGCCGGTATCATCGGCGACCGTGCCCTCAAGATCAGACACCACCAGAATATTGATTTGCGCGGGGTTGCCCAACTGCGCCAGCGGCAAACGCCCTTCTATAAGATCACTGCCACCGGCGCCATTGCCTACACCAAGAGACCAATCGCCTATACCAAGCCCAACAGGGGCAGAGAAAGCATTTGTATTACAATCACTTAAATCAACCTGCGTGATTACCTTGGCAGTGTTATCAACCGTAATCACAATGCGAAAATCAATGCCGCTGACACCGTTTTCGGTGCATTGACCGATGCCGATGTTGTCGGTGTCTAAATAAACAGCGTAATGCTCAATGGCCGCATTGGCAGCAAAGGCCGGCAGTAACAGCAGGCAACATAGCAGGAACTTGGGTAAGAGTTTCATAGCGGACTCCCAGACTTTCACGCAATCGTTACTGCTTTCACAATATTGATTTAAAGACAAAAGATAGAGTAAAGAAGACGCAGGGAAAAAACAATTTATCAATCCCCTTTTCCACACAAACTGGGTTTTCAGCCCCTTCCCTTATGCTAAAGATTGTTATCCCTCGCGTTCAGTCTCCACCTTCGGCGTCACCAACAGCCCTTTTTCCATGACGCCCAGCTCGCCTTTCTCAGCAAAAAAACCAAAACCAATCACTGCCCGCCACGCACAAGACGCACATAATAGCTAGCGTCCTTGTTGGGGTTGGAGTCATTGCCACGATAGAAATCGACGCACCATGCTTTGCTGCCATTGCCCGCGTCCGGCGACGACGAACGATAATTAGAAGGTATAGTGGCAGGAAATACAGTAGCGTTAATTGCAGGGACAGTGCATTTTCGCTCCACAATTGACGCCAGCTCTTTTGCGTTGGGCAAACGCCAGTCAGTATACCCGCCAAAAGTACTGTTTTGCGCTGCCGTGAGCGCCTGCTGCCAATTGTGGCTTATCGCAGTACCAGAACCACAATTTGTGCCACTTTTTCCCAGGCTGCAACGCTGCCAGATTAACCCTGTGATCTTATCCGTTACCAAACCGTTAGCGGCATCGATGATGAAACGCTCATCCGGCGTTGTGGCCTGTATATTGGCATCGCACGCTGCCCATGCGCTGGTGTGGGTCAGCATTAAAAGGGCCAACAGCCAAAATATCCTATTCATTGCGTTCTCCTGTTGAGGATTGTGACGCCGTTCATATCAACACCAACCTCACAAAACACTAATCACTGTCCGCCACGCACAAGACGCACATAATAGCTAGTGCTCTTATCCTCGAAGTGGCCATGGCCAAGAACAAAATTAACGGTCCATGCGTGTTCGCCAAGGTTCGAGTACCGCGCTGGCGACGAAGACCAATAATAACTACTGCGAGTATGGGGGAAGTAGTCAATATCAACGGCCGGATTATAACGGGACAAATTGGCAATAGAGCGCAACTCCTCCACCGTAGGCAGGCGCCAATCATTCTCCCCACACCAACCGGCGGCGTTTACGCTGGCGACAAAGTCTTGCGTATTTACGCCACCGTTTGCAGCGCCAGCATTTCCGCCATTATTGCTGCTGTCAGTGCTGTACCAGGTGTATTTGTTGTCTCTGTCATGCAAAGTGCCATCGTCGGTTTTAACTTCCCAGACCAGCCCTGTCGCATTATCGCGTACGCAGTTCCAGCTCGTAGCACCGGTGTTCAGGGAGTTGCCGCTGGCGTCGAGCTTGGTGAAGTCAAATCCGGCGTGGCCGGCTCCCGTTTTCACTAAAGTGCCGGCCAGCGCTTTGGCATCGCGGCCGTGGGAGCAATCCTGAGCTGCGATTTCGACTCCGCTGCAATCAGCGTTGTTCCCCGCTGGATAGTTCGACCCCCAGACAATGCCCGTATCGTTTAATGCACGCGGCATTACGGGCCCCACGTGGGCGTCGATGCGCAGATAGGCGAAGGCTGCATCACTGGTGAGGTATACCGCCCGCAAATCGCCGTTGGTGCGGCTGCCTGGTGCCAGATCGTGTTGCCGATCTGCCACTGCCCAGTCGTCCATACCATCAATCGCGATGGTGGCGGCCCAGGCAAGACTGGCGATAAAAGGCGCTAAACAAAGCACCAGCAACCAGCTCGATATGTGATAGCGACGGTGGGTACCGCGCCAGACCAAGGCGAACATCAGCGCGCACAGCAGGACAAACAAGGGCGTATTCAGCACCGGCACCGCATGAGTGGCGGAACTGCCCAAGGTAATACCGCCAAGGGCAAACGCCCCTCGATAAGATCGCTGCCGCCGGTACCGTTACCTACACCAAGAGACCAATCACTTAAATTGAGCGCAAAGGAGGGAGAGAAAACACCTACATTACAAGAACTTAAATCAACTTGCGTGATTGTTTTGGTGGTATTATCAAGCGTAACCACAATGCGAAAATCAATGCCGCTGACACCGTTTTCGGTGCATTGGCCGGTGCCAATGTTGTCGGTGTCTAAATAAACAGAGTAATGCTCAATGGCCGCATTGGCGGCAAAAGCCGGAAACAGCAGGCAAAACAGCAGGAACTTGGGTGAGAATTTCATGGCGGCATCCAGAACTTTCGCGCAATCGTTACTGTTTTCACAATAATTGATTTAAAAACAAAAGTTAGCGTAAAAAAGACGTAAGCGGAAAACAATCATTAGATCGCCTTTTACGCAAAAAACTGGGTTCTCAGTCCCTGTACACTGTAATTTTGGTATTTCGCAGCTAACGCGCTGGCACGGTATGAAACTGGCGTCGCTTTTTCTGCAACAGGCATGACACGCGAATTGGTGCTTACGGCATCAGAAAATGGCGGTAATGTACAACCGGATATCCAGCAAGTCGTGTTCCGTTTCTGTCGAGATTTCCAGTTCCAGCATCAGTTGCTATTCCCGGCCAGCCTGGCGCGACCTTTGGCTTTGATGGCCTCCATATCCAGGGGTTTACCGCCTTCTCGCTCCAGCGAGTCCAAGCCAATGTGAATGTCCTGTCGCAAGGCTTCCAGGCGAACAGCCTGCACGGCGTCTCGCTCTTCCATCAAACGGAGGGCTTCACGCACCACTTCACTGACAGAGTTGTACATACCCGTCGCTACCTTGGCTTTCACGTAGTTTTCCAGTTCAGACGTCAACGATACATTCATGGCGACACCTCATCTTTTGGGCATGTCCATGTCCGCGTTGTAGCCATTTATGCTAAAGATTGATATTCCGAGTCTTCTCCAACACGAAATGAGCCTCTCTTCAGGCTCATTTCTGGATTGGGAAATACTGATGTCAAACTTTCCAACAGAGCTGGCAGAGCTTGGGAAAAATCACCTCGGCAGAACACTTTCTGTCAGGACGATGGGAAAACCGCTAAAAGATGGTTGTTATTGCAGGGTTAATGAAATATTTGAGCTTGCTTTTTATCTGCACACCCCCTATAATTAGGAGCCTTTTAAGCTATTTATTGTTTACGTAAATAATAATCATTTCATGAGGTGCGTAATGATAAGATCGTGTTTTCTTGCTGGTGCGTTCGTCACTTTTGCGAGTAAGCATATGCTGCAGCAGGTAACTGAAACATCAGCATCTGGTTTATATTTTACAAGATATCGTTATTTTCCCGGGTTTTATCCAGATATTTTTTCTTCCCCCTATTCCACGTCATATTCTGTTCCAACCGTTATGAGAAACGGTATGAATTGGTTGAAAACGGTTTATAACTGAAATTTAAGGAATAGCGGTTTTTAGATTTTTATTTTTCGGAGGGTAATACAGATGTTAGCCAAGGAATTAATTTTTTTTAGACTAAAGCAGTGCTTTCTCTTGTGTTTTTTGTTTGGGGCTTTTTCCTCAAATGTCGGAGCGGTATTTATTTATGCTCAAGTGAATGTTAAACCTATGGCGCTTACAGAGAATCAGCCTTTTTTGGTAGAGGTGTTTGTGCCTATGTGCCAAATTATGCCGGATGAGGACGTGCATTACACGCTAGACGGAGATCGTCTAACGATTCATTTTAAATTTGACGCCATGAAGGATTATACGGCCGCCGCTGATGAGAACGGGTTTGTATGGGAGGATATGATTGATGAACATAGAGGTTATTCTCCTATGTTTTTTAATTCTGGTTGCGTTGGCCCGTTTGATCCACCCTCGCCAAACACCGCCGCTAGTGTTTGGCGGCATTATAAGGTGCCAGTCGAAGGTCTTTCGCAGGGTTTATACACCGTTTATCTGGAAGCGTACGCTGAGGATTCTGCTGGTAATGTTACGCGGAGTATCAAGAGTGATTTGTGGGCCTACTTCCAGGTATTTGAGGAGAGAATTTTGCTAACGCCTGATAAATTTGACGATTATAACTACCCGTGGACGCCTTTTTATGAGGGTCCTGCTTATAAATATAATCTTGAAACGCCTAAGAACGGAGTAACTTATAGTGGCATTGGCCTTATTCGTGGTTGGGCTTGTAAGCCCCCCCCCAGGGAGTTTACTAGTATTCGCTATCAAATAGATGATCGTCCAGTATCGGTTATTACGCATGGCGCAAGTCGAAAAGATACAGCCGAATCGTGCTTTGGGCTGGTTAATAATGGTTTTAATACGATTGTTAACTGGAATTCTCTAGGTGAAGGTGAGCATAGTTTTAAATTGTTTTTTGACAACGAGCTTGTGTACGAGAGTACTTTTCATGTTGCTAGTTTAGGGGCACTGGGAACAAGGTATCGAAAAGATTTAGACGCAACGTACGAGCTGAAGGATTTTCCAGTTGAAGGAAGTACGGCGACAATTCAATGGCAAGCGGAAGCGCAAAATTTTGTCATTGTTGATGTGAAATAGGGGGATTGCCGAAGTAAAGGGAGACGGAGGGATTGTTTATCCCTGGTAGTGTTCGAAATTCTGTGTCATTTCTTTACAATGATTGAAAAAAGGATGACATATGAACCCCCCTCTGTCAGGATAGTTGCGTTCTCCCCTTGAGAGGATTCTAATAGCAATGAGGGAGCGGTAGAGAGTAAGCGGCCAACCAACTCGGATATTTCACCACTACGGCGACTTATCCGGTCTACCACGGCACCTCCCCAATCAGGCCGTATCAGCATTAGTCAACTTCGCAGGGCCGCCCTCCTTGTCGCCGGAATCGCCGAAGTAAATGGTCTGATGCGGGAACGGGATTTCGATATTGCGCTCATCGAAGATCTTTTTCAAAATGCCCCGATAGGCGCGACCGAGTGACCAATGGGTTCCGGGACGACACTTGATCTTGATACGAAACACCACCGCACTATCGCCAAAGTTTTGTAAACCGTACCACTCCAGGTCGCCCAGCACTTTTTCCGCATTCACCGGGTCAGTCATCAGTTCATCGTAGGCGTCAAACATGGCCTGCTTCACCTTGTCGGCATCTTCGGAATAGCCAACGCCCATATCACAGAGAAAATAGCAGAAATCGCGCGCGTAACTGGTGACCATATCCACCGATGAAAACGGCATAATATGAAAGGCTCCATGCCTGTCTCGAATGCTCACGGAACGGGTCGTCAGTTTTTCCACCTTACCCGTTATCGCACCCAAGGTGACATAATCGCCGACATTCATCGCATTTTCGATCTGGATAAAAATGCCAGTGATAATATCCTGCACCATTTTCTGGGCGCCAAACCCAATTGCAAGACCCAGCACCCCAGCCGAGGCCAGCAGCGGTGCAATGTCGAGCCCGATTTCAGACAGCACGAACATCAGCGTAATGACAGCGAGGGCACCGGTTGCAGCATTGCGAAGCAGGGTTAACAGGGTGGTTTCGCGAGCCGTGGCCACTTTGCCAACGGATGGATTGAGCCGATAGTCAACCCAGGAGTTGAGCACAATCCAGATCATGAAGGACACAAACAATACCCCCAGCACCGCCAAAATCACCGACACAAGCTTTAATCCTGCCGGGCTGGCAATCAACGCCGGTAAATTGATAGCCTCAATGGTGCTTAGCATCAGCAGCACCGCCAAGGCAATGATCAGGTAGTGAATCATGCTCAGAAACACCGGTAAAAAACGGTTTAAATGTTTCCGCAAGGTTGGAACACGCAACTCTAAGGACGCAGGTACCGGGATGCCGTTATCAGACATACGATCGAGAAAGCGCGACAGGGTGATGCCGAACATGATCACCAGCACCATTTGCCCGGAAGAAACAAAGGACTTGAACACAGCGCTCGGCGGACTTGCCAGCACCATGGCAAACATGATGCACAAATAAATGACCACAGGCACAAACCAAAAAACTGCCAGGCGCGGGAAGAAGCCGTGGGGTTCTTCCGCAGGCTCTTCTGAATCTGTTGCTGACAGTGCCGCCGCTTTTTTGCCACCGACCAGCCAGCGAGCGACACTTGCCCGATTTTTAATGCTGATCACGATAAGATAAACCACCACCGACAAGGCAATCAGGGTTGAAATCAAATACCCCAGACTGTCAGATACATTGGCATTGACCACCGGAACTACCAATAGCTGACCGTAACCCACAATGCTGGCGATCCAACCGATACGGCGCGAGAGGTATTTTGCCTCACCATCGGTCACCGGCAACGGGCGCAGTTCGGGGGCATTGGGAGCAATAAACATCCGTGCGACCACCTTGAAGGCGCCCACCAGCAAGAAGGCATTTAGAAACATGGTCTGGTGAATACCAATCTCGCCGACATCACCCATTGCCAGCAGCGCAACCCCGTAACCGGCCGCACAGGTGGCAACGATGGTAACCGCGTCCACCAGCCCGCCGACAATCCACAAGTTCAGGCTTCTGATAAAGCCGGTGACTTTGGCCTTATCGCTCAAGTAGCGATAAATACGTTTCGAAAAGCGCCGCAACAACAGGTACAAAGCGGCTGTCACCACAATAATCAGGCCCAGGCTGCGCAGCAGTTTCCAAAGAACCGCCACGCCCTGAGCATCGAGCTTGCTGAATCGTTCGGGCAGCTTGCCCACCTGTGATGAAACGCTCAGAGCACGCTCAATGGCACCTTCGGCAAAGCCCTGCGTGGCTTTTGCAATACGACTGCCCAATGACGGTTTTTTGGGGCTAGTCACGGCGACGGTTTTCTCGGTCTCTCCCACACTGTCACGCAGGCGTTTAAGCAAGGCGTTTCTCGCGGTTTCGTCCTCCAGAATATTGATCAGGGTATCGATTTCCGCGGCGGTTTTCTCCTCAGCGCTTTGCTCAGCCGCTGGCGCGGAGGCCTTATCCGCAGCCAGTGCTCTGCCCTGCATCAGCGCCATAGCGGCAAACAAAGCGATAAATAGTGTCAAACAACGAAGCAGTTTCAGCATTTCATACCTGCAAATAGTTAGATAAATATCAATAAGTTGCTTAAGCCAGCAAGTACTGACCTGATAATGTTAAGCTTTATAAAAAGCGTTACTTCACGGTCACCCTGAGGGAAAACGGTTTTGGTGAAGTAGCTCGGCGCGCGTAGGCGCGAGGTAAACCGATGCGCAAATGCATCTCGCGATCCGCTTCCGCCGTCATCGGAAAGGTATCAAAGGTCGCCTGCGACTCTTCATCCAGAATGTGCATCATATGGGCGGAGTCTCTCAGCCATTTGGCGGAGATTTGCTGCCCTGCTTTCACGGGAAAACGCACATCGCAGATTTCATAGCCGTCAGTACTGTCTTTTATCAGGTAGTTCAGGCCGTGTTTGGTTTGCTGCACGGTAACAGCACACTGACGCGGAGGTTCGCCGGATACCTCTCGGCATGACAGGGTGCCTTCCTGAACATCCACACCCGCACGCGTTTTAGTCAAAAGCCCCAGACCGCGTTTTACATGCCAGGAATAGCCGCCATCTTCTGCGGTAATATAGCGCGCACCCGAAGCACTGACCGCGACTTCGGCAATGTGTAAGCGACCGTCGATCAGCAATACCGCATAGGCACCGCCCGCTTCGGTTGCAATATAAGCCGCCGCCATCTCCGAACCGTCATTACAGGCATAGGCCCGGGTCGATGTTAAATCTTTTGCAAACACGACCCCTGCAAAAAAAACGCCGATAAGCGCCACAAGCAACTGTTTCATCAATCATTCCTATTCCGTAGCGGGATCACCTTATAACATACAATGTACCGAAGACAAAGGCCGCGCCAACGGCTAAACCTGTTGCTATCACAGGAAAAATAGGTTAAATCTGACAGCCGCTCGCGGGCTTGCAAGGCTTGCCGCTCCGCAAACCCAAAAGCTCAAACACCTTACAAGGAAGCTCAATGAATAGAATGTATCAAGGCGTGGTTGTTGCTGTGCTGGCTGTGCTGATGACCGGCTGCAACACACCCGAATCAACGGACGCAAAATGGCAGCAAACTGAGGCCACAATTAAATCCGTCGCCGAGCTGGGCGAGTATATGTACGCCTACACCCTGGTCTACCCCGTCACCGCGAGCACCGCGGTCAACGCAGCGGGAGAGCCTATTGTTGGCCCCATCGCGCACAACGTGTTCGGCCTGACTTACCTGCCAAAAACCGGCCAGACCCTGAAAATTGAATACCTTAGGGAAGAACCGCTGATGTACAGAATTGTGCAGCCCTGGGGCGCTTCAGACAAACCGGTTGCAGGTGTTTATACCTACGGGCATGAAGTGGAATCCTTCGCCCCCTGCAACACTGAAGCGGCCTATTGGATCACCGGCCACGAAACCGTGTTGAATACACTAAAGGACGCCAGCCTCGCCAAAGCCGAGCAACTGCAAGCGCCCTACCAGGGCATTTATGCCGAAGTGAACCTGGCACTGCTACCCGCCGCGGAGGACGGCTTTGCCGCAGATTACGACGGGGTTGTGCAGGCGCTGGAAGTCAAAAAATGGCGCAAGGACATTCCCAAAACCTGTTTGAGGGCGATGCCGGAAGCCAGATCTGAACCTGCCCCAACGGCGTATGATGAACACTCGTCCCGAAACAGCCTGGATTGGGAAGGCATTTACTACGGCGCAATACCCTGCGCCAGTTGCCCACAAATTGACCGCTGGCTTGAGCTGAAGCAACAAGGTGAGTCCACCTCCGTCGAGCTGGTCGATATCTATCGCGGCAGCGATGAGCTGGTGTCTGAACTGTCCGCTACCGCCCGCTGGACAGAAGATGGCGGCGCCATTGTGATCGCGGATAACACGGCCGCGCCGCTGCGGTTTATTGTTGGTGAAAGCGCGCTGCTGCAATACAACAAAGGCGAAGCACCGTTAGAGCAGTACCAACTGGGCAAGATGCTGCACTACGGCGACGATGCTATGGACCTGTACACTGATCGCAGCCACCTGTTGAACATGCAGGGCAGCGGCGAATTCAAGGCCATTGTGCATTACAAAGCCCCCGCCGAAAACGGCGCAAGATCCGCACAAATGCGGGTTGAGGTGGACTGCAAACAGAGAACCTACACCATCGCGGAAACCACCGCCTACGCCGGCCGGTTCGCCTCGGGAGCCTTGCTTACAACAAATACCCCCAAAACCAGCCACCCGCTTACAGACAAAACCGCACTGGCAGCGGCGGCCTCGGAAGTCTGTCTCTAGTCAGGATTTTTCGCCAGTAAAAGCAGTAAAAGGGCGCAAAAGGGGTGATTTAACGTCGCCTACTGTTATAGGCCCATTACCAACGCTAAACCCTCATTAAGATGACCAAGAAATTGTTGGTTTAATTTAGATACTCGTTCGTCCAGATAGGCTTTATCTATAGTGATAATTTGACTGATGTTTATTACAGATTCTTTGGATAATTTAGACGTATGCTTTGGTAACCTTATATTTCCTGGCGCATCAGCCAATCGAGTATTAGAAGTGATTACAGCAGCTAAAACAGTATTTATAGCGCTGTCATTAAAAGCATTTGACGATACGATTACAATGGGGCGCCTAAAGCCAGGCTCAGAACCTCGTGGCTCTCCGAGGGCAGCCCACCAAATTTCCCCTCTTTTCATTACCACTCATCCTTACCTATAGATTGAGTCTGAATACTATAAAGTTCATCGTCTAAGCTATTTGAATTCTCTCTATAAACATCATTAAGAATCTCTGTAACTCCTTGATTTTTATTTCGTTTTAGATAGTCTTCTACGGCCTTTGTATATAACTCGCTTCGACTAACCTTCAGCCGCTGCGCGAGCGCCTCAGCTGAATTAAAAATTTTATCTGGTATTGAAATTGCTGTTTTCATTTTCGGAGTATAACCGTGGTCATACCTAACAGTCAACGTAGAAATTTCGACCCGAATGAACATAACGCCTAAATGAAGCCGCGCCGCACAGCGGTGTCGGCTTGAATGCATTGTGTACGCCCAGCCGGCTCCATAGTAAAAGGGGACGAGTAAAAGGACGGAGTAAACGGGACGAAAAGGGAACAGCGGAAAAACGGTTGGCAGATTGATCATTTTTTAATCCCTCCGTCCCCTTTTTCACGTCCCCTTTTTCATTAATCCCTCCGTCCCCTTTTTCCGTTTTTTAATCCCTCCGTCCCCTTTTTCGGCGCAATCGTTACTGTATTCACAACAAGCGATTCAAAAACAAAAGTTAGCGTAAAAAAGGCGTAGACGGAAAACAATCAATAGATCCCTTTTTGCGTAAAAACTGAGTGTTAGTCCCTGCACACTCGCAACGCGCTGCGCCAGGCATTGCGCAGGTGAATCATTGATACGGCGTTGGGTCGCTCACACCCGCTTGCGCGAAGCCCTCGGCGCGCAGGCGGCAGCTGTCGCAGCGACCGCAGGCATCACCTGCGGAATTTGCCTGATAGCAGGAAACCGTCTGGCTGTAATCCACCCCAAGCGCAGCGCCCTGGCGGATTATGTCGGCTTTGGAGAGGTTCATCAGTGGCGCATGAATGCGCAGCCCCTGACCTTCTACCCCGGCCTTGGTGGCGAGGTTGGCCATGGCTTCAAAGCTGTCAATAAATGCCGGGCGACAGTCGGGATAACCGGAAAAATCCACCGCGTTCACACCGATAAAAATATCATTGACCCCAAGCACTTCTGCCCAGCCCAGGGCGATGGCTAAAAACACCGTATTGCGCGCGGGCACATAGGTAACAGGAATGCCTGCGGTGGGCTGCTCCGGCACATCGATGCGGTTATCGGTTAAAGCGGAGCCACCGATAGCGCGCAGATCAAGCGCCACCACTTTGTGCTCCGTCGCCCCCATGGCCGTACTTACCCGTGCGGCGGCGGCAAGCTCGGCGCGGGTGCGCTGACCGTAGTCAAAGGCCAGGGTGTAGCAGGCAAAGCCCTGGGATTTTGCCATCGCCAGCACCGTAGTGGAATCCAAGCCCCCAGAGACCAGCACCACGCAGCGTTTTGGGTTTTTCCTATCGCTCATATCACCGACCTTGGGCATCATCCCAGAGAATTTTGTGAAGCTGTAATTGCAATCGCACGTTCAAGCGGTCATCCAGCACCCACTGGGCAAGCTCGGCGGGGTTGATCTCGCCAAAGCTCGGCGACACCAGCACATCGGAGACGCGCTCACAGAGTTGGTACTCGTCGAGCTTAAAACGCATCCATTCGTAGTCGGCGCGATTAGCGAGCACGAATTTCACCTGGTCGTGAGGGTTTAAGCGCGCAAGATTGTCATATCGGTTGCGCTGCACCTCACCGGATGAGGGCGATTTCAAGTCCAGCACCACGACCACACGCGGGTCCACACCCGTGGTATCCATGGCTCCAGAGGTTTCCAGCGAGACCTCATACCCCGCGTCGCACAAACGCGCTAGCAGGGGCCAGCAGTTGGGTTGCGCCAACGGTTCGCCGCCGGTCACGCAGACATAGCGAGCGCCGTAGCTCGCCACTTCATCCAAAATATCATCCAGGGTCCAGCGCTCGCCTCCGGAAAAGGCGTAGGCCGTATCGCAGTATTCACAGCGCAGGGGGCAGCCGGTCAGGCGCACGAACACCGTGGGCAAGCCTACCGTGCGCGATTCGCCCTGTAAGGAATGGAAAATCTCGGTGATACGTAAATGTGGAGTTTGATCCGTCATGATGGGTGAGCCAAGGTGTGTGCGCTCACCCTGGCTGTGGTTCAGCTATTGTCTTTAAGAAACTGGCGCGCCAGTTTAACCGCGGAATGATTGCTGCTGCCGTAATCGCGCAACAAGCGATCAAGGTAAGTTTTACCCCGCTCGGGATTGCCCTTCAGATAATACACCTTACCCAGCTTAAACAGGGCATCGGGCACTTTGGGGTGCTTGGGATAATCTTGCAGCAATAAATTAAAGGCGCGGCGAGATGATTCCAAATCCGGCGGCGTGACCACCAAATACAATTCGCCCAGCCAGTAGTGTGCGTTAGGGGCGTAACGACCCTCGGGGTAATTGCGCAAGAACGCCTTAAACGCTTTGATTGCCGCCTTAAACTGCTGCTCGCGCACATACCCGTAGGCAGTGCGATAGGCCCGTTGCTCCCCCGCCGAAGCGTGCTTGACAGCCTTGTTGACGCGAGGCTTCGATGGCGTGGTCGCTCGTTTGGGTTTTGCATTAGCCTTCTTGGGTGCAGCAGCGCCTCCGCTTAAGCGGCGATCCAGATCCTTGTAGCGATTCAGATTGTCACTTTTTAAGCGGCGCACCTCGTAGGAAAGCTCTTCCACCCTGCCGTTCAAGCGCATCACCTCTTGCCGCAATTGCTGTAACTGGTTAAACAGCGATGCGTTCGGCGTACTCAATGGAGGTTGGTTCATGTCCTCCGCCGCAGCGCCCTGGGTTAGCGGCAGGTTACTCATGTCACCCGCCGCAACGCCTTGGGTTCCCTGGGCTAGCGGTGGGTTACTCGCGTCTCCCGCCGCAGCGCCTTGAGTTCCCTGGGTGAGCGCTGAGTTACTCATGCCACCCGCCGCAGCACCTCGGTTTTGAGCCTGTTGCGATGGCCGCGGCTGCGCGCGACCTAACGCGAACCGACTGTTACCGATGCGATCACCGTAGCCACGCGCGGCCTCAGCCGCCCGCTGCGCCTTGCGTTCAGATTCAACATCGATGTAATCAAGTTCCTGTGCGCTCGCGCCGAGAACGACAAAGGCCAGCGCGAGGCTGGCCATAGCTTTCAGAGGAAAACTCATCGATGTGTCCCTTACTGGAGGACCACGCGACGGTTTTGCGCCCAGACAGCTTCACCGGAACCATAGACTGCGGGCTTTTCTTCACCGTAGCTGATCACTTCGATACGACTGCCATCAATACCGTTCAACACCATGTAATCGCGCACGGAATTACCGCGGCGCTCGCCCAGAGCCATGTTGTACTCACGGGTTCCGCGCTCGTCCGTATGGCCGCCCAAGCGAATCATGTCATTGTTGTTGACCAGCAACGCAATATGCGCATCCAAGGCGCGCTGGGTCTCCGGGGTGAGCACTGAGCTGTCGAACTCAAAGTAAAACACGTTGCCCGCCGCAATCACGGCGTCCTGCAGACTGCGCATACGCGCTTCGTCTACGGCCATGGCCGCCTCTTCAGCAGCCGCCGCTTCCGCCGCTGCGCGCGCCGCCGCATCGTCGGCGTCTTTGGTATCGGAGCCGGAACAGGCCACAAGGAATGCCGCGGTGCACAACACCAAAGCAGTTTTAACAACAGCAGCAAAAGACTTCATAGGTTTCATCCTTTTTTAGGGCTTTGCACAAGCCGGTTTATAACAAAATTAAGCTGTCTAAGGCAGCTCTGATTCAATGAGGTAATGCCTCAACGTCCGTTCATATACGGCGACCAGGCGGGCTCGCGAACCTCACCCTCGCGCGATGGCAGCAGGTATTTCACGCCGCCATCGGTAGATACCGCCCCTAACACACCGCGACCACCGGACTTGGTAGCATACAATATCATAGAGCCATTGGGTGCGATACTGGGAGACTCATCCAATTGCGTGGACGTGAGTATCTGTGAGCGGTTGCTGACCAGATCCTGCAAGGCAATATGAAACTGGCCATCCTGCCGACGCACCATCACCAGATTGCGGCCATCTTGTGCCATACGCGGACGGGCATTATAACTTCCCTCATAAGTCACCCGCTCGGTACTGCCCGTGGCCAGATCATAGCGATAAACCTGGGGCTTGCCGCCGCGATCAGAGGTAAACAGTATGGATTCGCCATCGGGCATCCAGGTCGGTTCGGTATCAATCGCATAGTGACGCGTCAGGCGGCGCAGGCGCTTGCTGGCAAGATCCATCAAATACAGATCCGGGTTGCCGTCCTTGGACAGCACCATGGCCATGGACTTGCCGTCGGGCGAGAACGTGGGCGAACTGTTCAAACCGCGAAAATTGGTCAGTTGTTCGCGCTCGCCCGTAACCAGGTTTTGACGAAAAATCGCCGGGCGCGTGTTTTCAAACGACACATAGGCAATCTCCTGACCATCGGGGGACCAGTTGGGCGCCAGCACAGGTTCGCGAGATTCCAGCAGAACAATGGGTCGTGCGCCATCGGAATCGGCCAGGGTCAGGCGAAAAAAGTCGCGATCATTCTCAACCCGCGTAACCGAAACGTACACCAAACGGGTTGCGAACGCGCCGCGAATACCGGTCAACTTCTCGTAAACCACATCTGCCACCTGGTGCGCCAGCATGCGGGCTTCCTGTGCCGGCCCCTGGGAAACAGCGGCCAACATACGATTTTGACGCAGCACGTCGTAAAGCTCGTAGTCAATGCGCAAGGTGCCGGCTTCCCTGGGCCCGTTCATCGACATGCGACCGATTAACAGATACTCGGTATTCAGTGCACGCCAGTCGCGGTAAAACACTTCATCGGCACTGCTGGGGCGACCCAGCATGTCCGCACGATCAACCGGCGCAAACAGGCCGCTGCGCTCTAAGTCATTGTGCACAATGGCGGCGACATCCTCAGGCGCCGTGCCGGGTGAGGTCCACTTAAACGGCACCACCGCAATCGCGGTTGGGTCGTCCACGCCTTCGGTCACCTCGATCTGCAATTGGGCATTTGTCCATGTTGCGCACAACAACAAAAACAGCCCGGCCAGCGCGTTTATCAATGTTTTCATCAGTACCTTAAATCCTCAGGTTTAAACAAAATACGCAGGCGTCTAAAATCTCTTTCAAACACACTGACGGGGAGATTTTGTAGCTGTTCAAATCGCCCCGCCTTTTTTACCGCATTTACCGCTGAGCGGTCAAACGCAGGATCGCCGCTGCTTTTCACCACCGACACATTCACTATCTCACCAGTGGGCACCAATTGCAAAACCAGCACGGTTTCCATGCCGTTGCGCGCCGAGGGCGGACGGCTCCAGTTGCGGGTAATCGCCTGCTGAATCATCGCCTGATAGCTGATGGAGCGCTGATTCGCACCTAGCGTTTGCAGTGCCGCTTCTTCTTCTGACAACATCTGGTTGAGATCGGCTTTGGCCTGTGCTGCGAGTTCCTCCACCGTCATTTTTGGCTTAGGTTTGGGCTTGGGCTTTGGTGCCGCTTTTCTTTTGGCCTTTGTTACCGGTTTCCGTTGCGCCTTTTTCTCAATTTTAGGGGTAGGCTTCCATTCCGATTTTTTTATTGGCTTCCAATCTGGTTTTTTGGTGGGCTTCCACGCCGGTTTTTTTTCCGCTTTGGCCTTTAATGTGCTGGCGTCGACCAGCGTTGCCTGCACCGCAGGTGGAGTCACACGCGGCTTCACCGTGCGGGTGTTGTTCTCAAGCCACTGCCAGTTGGCCAGCAGGGCCCAGATCAGCAAGCCGTGCAGCACCAGCGTTGCCAGGATAGGCCTGACAACAATCGCGCCGCCTTGTAACACTCGCCCGCTCACTATTGCGGGTTCTCTGTAACCAGTCCCACCGACGGCGCACCGGCTTGCTGTAATGCAGCCATCAGCTCCACCACTTCGCCGTAGGCCACCGCGCGGTCGCCCCATACCATCACCGGCTTTTTCGGATTGCGTCTTAGCACCACCGACACCCGCTGCTTAATCGTGGCCAGTGACAAAGCCTGCTCTTCGTTGGCACCCAGGTTCAAAAACAGCTCGCCGCTGGGCTTTATCGACACAATCAAGGGTTCGCTGTCCTGGTTATCGACGGGCTCGGTCACCGCCTCGGGCAGATCCACCTGCACGCCCTGCATCAGCATCGGGGCTGTCACCATAAAAATAATCAGCAGCACCAGCATCACGTCGATGTAGGGCACGACGTTAATCTCCGACATCGGACGGCGCTTGTTGCCCTTGCCCATCGCCATATCAGGACGCCCCGTTGCGCTTGTGCGCGCGCAAGGTCAATGCCTGACGGTACAAAATGCTGGAAAACTCATCGGCAAAGGTTTCATAGCGATTGGACAGAACATCGGCTTTGGCGGAAAAGCGGTTGTAGGCAAGCACCGCAGGAATCGCCGCAAACAAGCCCATCGCGGTGGCCACCAACGCCTCGGAAATACCCGGCGCGACCGTAGCCAGCGTGGCTTGCGAGCTGTTCGCCAGGCCGCGAAAGGAGTGCATAATGCCCCACACCGTACCAAACAGACCGATGTAGGGACTGGTGGAACCCACCGATGCCAAAAAGGGCAAATGGCGTTCCAGCCTTTCTTCCTCGCGTAAAATCGCCACGCGCATCACCCGGCGCGCACCGTCAATCATGGCCTCGGCGTCCATATCTTTTTGCTGGGCGAGGCGGGAAAACTCCTTGAAACCAGCGCGAAAAATGCTCTCCATCGCGCCTATATGCCCCGCGTTGGCACGCTCGTCGCCTTCACGGTAGAGTTGAGCGAGATCGACACCCGACCAGAACACATCTTCAAAATCGTTCATCTCGCCGCGCGCCGCGCGCAGAAAAAGATAGCGATTGACAATCATAAACCAGGAAATTATCGAAGCCAGCAGCAATATCGCCATCACCGCCTGCACGGTAAGACTGGCATTGAGCACCAGGTCGATCAAACTCATTTCTTCGCTCAAGGTGTGTATCCCCTTTTTTTTAAGTTCTTCTCTTACATCGCTGCCGTCAACACGGCGAACATGTTCTTCGGTAAACGTCTGGGTTTCAAGCTCTGTGCAGCCACGCAGGCCACTGTCACCGTTGCCTCCACCAGGGTCTGCCCCTGCCTTTCTACCCGCTGCTCAAAACACAGACGTGCGGCTCCGTGTGATACGAGCTTTGCCGACACCACAAGTTCGTCATCGAGCTGTGCGGGGGCGCGGTAATCCACTGCGATGTCCTTTACCACAAACAGGACACCCTCATTGGAAACAGCGACTTTGGCGAAACCCAGGCTGCGCATCATCTCGGTGCGGGCGCGCTCCATAAACTTGAGATAATTCACGTAGTATACGATACCGCCTGCATCAGTATCCTCGATGTAGACCCTGACTGGCAGTGAAAATTCCCCGTTCTGCACCGCTTAATTCTCCACATCACCGCCACTTGACAGCGACGGGTTAGGGATGATGTCAAAATGCGCGTAGGCGAGTTTGGTGGCCATACGGCCGCGCGGTGTGCGCATCATATAGCCCTGTTGAATCAGGTAGGGTTCCAGCACATCCTCTATGGTGCCGCGCTCTTCCGACAACGATGCCGCCAGGCTCTCCACCCCCACCGGGCCGCCATCGAATTTTTCGATCAAGGTGAGCAGCAATTGGCGGTCTAAATGGTCAAAGCCGCAGGCATCCACCGCCAGCATATCCAGTGCGTCAGCGGCGATGGCCGCGCTGATAGTGCCATCGCCTTTGACTTCGGCATAGTCTCGCACTCTTCTGAGCAGGCGATTGGCAATGCGCGGCGTACCCCGAGAGCGCCTGGCGATTTCCCGCGCTCCAGCCTCATCCAGCGCAATGTTCAGCAAATGCCCGGAACGGCGCACGATATGGCTCAAGTCATCCACATTATAAAACTCAAGGCGCTGCACAATGCCAAAGCGATCGCGCAGCGGTGAGGTCAACAAACCCGCGCGGGTGGTCGCTCCCACCAGGGTAAAAGGCGGCAAATCCAGCTTGATCGAGCGCGCTGCGGGACCTTCACCGATCATAATATCGAGCTGATAATCCTCCATCGCCGGGTACAACACCTCTTCCACATAGGGTGATAAGCGGTGGATTTCGTCAATGAACAACACGTCACCGGGCGCAAGATTGGTCATCAATGCCGCCACATCGCCCGCTTTTTCCAGCACGGGGCCAGAGGTGGTTTTCAGTGACACCCCCATTTCCTGCGCCAGAATGCCTGCCAGGGTGGTTTTTCCCAGACCCGGTGGGCCAAAAATCAAAGTATGGTCCAGCGGTTCCTGGCGCTTGCGCGCGGCCTCGACAAATACCCCCATCTGCTCGCGCACGGCGGGCTGACCGACATAGTCGGCAAGCGTTCGCGGGCGAATGGCGCGGTCGAGCTTTTCCTCTCTGCCAGGTGTTTCCTCGGGGCTTATCAGCCTGTCGGTTTCTATCATGGTGTTTTCGCTCTTCGTTTTGGGCTGTCGCTATCGCTGCACACGCCCAGCCCCCTGCCGGAGGAAAAGGGAACTTTAACTTACCGCCGCCTGCAACGCACGGCGGATAAGCTCCTCGGAGCTGTCAATCTCCGCGGATTTTACCTGGGCAATCATTTTTGCGGCCTGGGCGGGTTTGTAACCTAAAGCTATTAAAGCACCCTCGGCATCGGCCACAATATCGCTGGCATTCGATGGCTCAATGGCCGTTTCCGCCGCCTCACGCAAAGCAAAACCTTGCAGGCGATCCCGCATCTCCACAACCAGGCGCTCGGCGGTTTTTTTGCCGACACCAGGCAATTTTACCAGCGCTGCCACCGAGCCATCGGCCACACATTGGGCAAATTGTCCCGCGTCCATACCGGATAAAATCGCCAGCGCCAGCTTTGGCCCTACGCCACTGACCTTGATTAACTCGCGAAACAGGCGGCGATCGTCCTCGCTGACAAAACCATACAACAGCTGGGCATCTTCGCGCACCACAAAATGGGTCAGCAGTGTCACTTCACTGCCCGCTTCGGGTAATTGAAACAGGCTGGTCATAGGCACCTGAATTTCATAGCCCACACCGCCGACGTCCACCAGGATATCCGGTGCCTGTTTAGACAGCAAAGTGCCTTGAATACGACCAATCATAGTGATTCCTTATACCGCTTGCGCGCAACGGGCTGCGCCAAACGCTCCGCGGCCTCACGGCTGTGGGCATGACACAGAGCCGCAGCCAGGGCATCGGCGGCATCTTCCTGGGGTTTACCCGGCAGGTTCAACAAGACACTGACCATGTGCTGCACCTGGGCTTTATCGGCCGCCCCGGTGCCCACCACAGCCTGTTTAATCTGCCTGGCGGAGTACTCAGATACAGACAAACCCTGAGTAACACAGGCCACAATCGCCGCGCCGCGCGCCTGGCCGAGCTTCAACGCCGAGGCCGCGTTGCGCGCCATAAACACCTGCTCAATCGCCAGTTCCGTGGGTTGATACTGCTCAATCAGCTCGTTGAGGTTATCGTAAATAACCTGCAAGCGCTCGGGCAATGCGGCCTTGGGCAGACGCAGGACGCCGCTGGTCACGTATTCACTGCGCCCCTGGTGATGGTGAATGATGCCAAAGCCGGTTTTGATCGAGCCGGGGTCAATCCCCATTATCCGCGCCATACGCCACCCCGTTTTGTTATGGTTTACAACTCTGCCAGAACGTGCTCGGGAATATCTGCGTTGGTGTAGACGTTTTGCACATCGTCTAGGTCTTCCAGTGCATCGACAATGCCGATGACTTTTTCAGCGCCGTCTTTGTCCAGCTCTACCATGGTTGAAGCCACCATCGTGACCTCGCCATTTTCCGGGGTAAAACCCGCCGCCTCTATCGCTTCTTTAATAGCGGAGAAATCTTCCCACGGGGTCGCTATATCCACCGAGCCGTCATCGTTCACTTCGAAATCGTCCGCACCCGCATCCAGTGCCATTTCCATGAGCTGATCCTCATCGACACCCGGCGCAAAACTCAACTGCCCCTTGCGGGTAAACAGATAAGCCACGGAACCGTCTGTCCCCAGATTGCCGCCGCGCTTGGTAAACGCATGACGCACTTCTGCCACGGTGCGATTGCGGTTATCCGTCATCGCTTCGACCAGCACCGCCACACCGCCAGCCGCGTAGCCTTCGTAGGTCAGCTCTTCCATATTGTCGGCATCGTTGGTGCCGGCGCCGCGGGCTATCGCGCGATCAATGGTATCGCGGGTCATATTTGAACTCAGTGCTTTGTCCACCGCCGCACGCAAACGCGGGTTGTCCGCTGGCTCTGGCCCACCCTGCTTCGCCGCCACAACCAGCTCGCGAATCAGTTTGGTAAACACTTTGCCGCGCTTGGCGTCCTGCGCGGCCTTGCGGTGTTTAATATTCGCCCATTTACTGTGGCCTGCCATGCTGTGTCTCCTGTGTGCTTATTCGCCGTCGTCGGTTTTAGCTTCCGCGCTTTGACGTAAACGGATGTTTAACTCGCGCAACTGCCTGGCGTCCACCGCCGAGGGAGCATCGGTCATCAAACAGGCGGCACTCTGGGTTTTGGGGAAAGCGATCACATCGCGAATGGACTGTGTATCCGTTGCCAGCATCACCAGACGATCCAGTCCCAGCGCCAGACCACCGTGAGGCGGCGCACCGTATTGCAGGGCGTTCAGCAAAAAGCCAAACTTACCCGAGGCTTCCTCTTCGCTGATATCCAGGGCTTTAAATACCGCCTCCTGCATATCCGCATTGTGAATACGCACGGAACCGCCGCCAAGCTCGACGCCGTTCAGCACCATATCGTAGGCCCGCGACAAGGCAGCGGCGGGGTTCGCCAGCAGTTCTTCCACAGAGCAAGACGGCGCAGTGAAGGGGTGGTGCAAGGGTGTCAGCCCGCCGTGGCCATCGTCTTCAAACATCGGGAAATTCACCACCCACAATGGTTTCCAGCCCTCGGCGATCAAATCCAGATCCTGGGCAACCTTAACCCGCAGCGCTCCCAGCGAGTCGTTTACCACCGCGGTTTTATCAGCGCCGAAAAATACGATATCACCATCTTGCGCGCCGACGCGCTGCATCAATTGGGCGACGATTTCATCGGGCATAAATTTCAAAATCGGCGACTGCAAACCCTCTACCCCACTGGCGAGATCATTGACCTTAACCCACGCCAGACCTTTGGCGCCAAAATCCGCCACATAACTGGTATAGCCGTCGATTTCCTTGCGGCTAATGCTTGCGCCGCCGGGTACGCGCAGCGCCGCAACACGGCCCTGTTCATCATGCGCGGGACCATTGAATACTTTAAACTCCACCTGCTGCATTAAATCGTCGACGGTCACTAACTCGGTGGGGATGCGCAGGTCGGGCTTGTCCGAACCGTAGCGCTCCATCGCCTCTGCATAGGGCATATGGGGAAATTCGGGCAGCTCGATATTCAGCACGTTTTTAAACAGGTCGCGGATCATGTTTTCCGCTACCGCCATAATCGCATCCTCATCCATGAAGGTGGTTTCGATATCCACCTGGGTGAACTCAGGCTGGCGATCAGCGCGCAGGTCTTCATCGCGAAAACACTTGGCAATCTGGTAGTAGCGATCAAAGCCAGAAACCATCAACAACTGCTTAAACAGTTGCGGCGATTGCGGCAGCGCGAAAAAATGACCGGGATGGGTGCGGCTCGGTACCAGATAGTCGCGCGCGCCCTCGGGCGTAGCGCGGGTAAGAATGGGCGTTTCAATATCCAAAAAGCCGTTGTCATCTAAAAAGTTACGCATAAACGAGGTGATTTTCGCGCGCAGGCGCAGGCGCTCCTGCATTTGCGGACGGCGTAAATCCATATAGCGGTGTTGCAAACGCACGTCCTCGCCCACAGCGGTATACTCGTCCAACTGAAACGGCGGCGTTGCGGCGGTGTTGAGTATCTGCAGCTGCTTGCCCAGCACTTCAATCTCGCCGGTTTTCATCGCCGGGTTGACCGTACCCTCACCGCGCGCGCGGACTCGCCCTGTGATTTCCAGAACATATTCACTGCGGACACGATCAGCGCGCTCAAAATGCTCGTCGGTATCGGGGTCAAACACCACCTGCACAATGCCATCGCGATCACGCATATCGAGGAAAATCACCCCGCCGTGATCCCGGCGGCGATCAACCCAGCCGCAGATGGTTACTGTTTCGCCAATATGCTCTGTGCCCAGAGCGCCGCAATAATGAGTGCGCATGATCTATTCCATTTCTGTTTGTAGGGGGTTTAGGCCCAGTATGTCGTGTGCCAGCCTGCTAATCGCTGCTTTTACTGTCTGAGGTGGCGGCCGCTTTCTCAGCGCCACCTGCGAGATTCTTTTTACTGCCGGTTTTAAAATCTGTCTCGTACCAGCCGCCACCTTTTAAACGAAAGGCCGCTGCCGACACCTTTTTCTGTAGATCGGGCTTACCACAGGTCGGGCAATCCACCAAAGGAGCGTCGCTGACTTTTTGCAAAGCTTCAAGAGAGTCGCCACAGGACTGGCACTGATATTCATAAATAGGCATAGGTATACAACAGGATGAGCCGCTAACAAAAAATAAGCCGCGGATTTTACCTCAGGGAGAGGCGAACGCCAAGGGGCAGACAGCCCTTGCAGGACTTCTTACGCAACGATGGAACTGCAAGGAGCGCCGCACCGAGTCTTGTCTCAGGCGCGGCGAGGTCGGATCAAGAATCCGCAAATTCCTTGAGTTTCTTCAAAGGGCGTACCTTTACCGCCACGCTGGCGGGCTTGGCCTTGAACATGGTTTCTTCGCCAGTGAACGGATTGATGCCTTTACGGGCCCTGCGCGCAGGCTTTTTAACCGTGGTGATTTTCATCAACCCAGGTATAGTAAACTCACCCACGGAGCGCTTCTTAATGCTGCGCTCAATCAGCAGTTCCAGCTCATCCATCACTGCGCTGACGTCTTTCTTGGCAAGCCCGGTGTTTTCCGCAATGCTGGTGAGTATCTGACTCTTGGTCATCTTCTCACGCAGCGCCGTTGCCTTGCGCACTGGCGCTTTAGCTGCGGCCGCCTTTTTGGCAGGAGCCTTTTTAACCGGCGCTTTTTTTGCTGCTTTTCTTGTAGCCATATTGCTTCTTCCCCTATGAAGATTATGTTGGAAACCCAAAACGTAGCTAAGCTGTCACGGCTGCAAAGCATTGTTAGCCCAAGGAAACCAAGTCACTCTGTAACAGCTTGCATATGGTATAAAGCAAGAACCCCTGTAATACAAGTCCGAATGCGAGTTTTTTTACCTAGTTCATACTTTTTTAGCTCACAGACTAAAGTACTGCGCGCTTGTGTCGCCCGCTAGAACAATCGTACACTTACGCTGTGACGCTGATATCGCCCTCCTCGCCGCAAACCATAAGCTCGGCACATAGCGGCGAAACGTCGTGTCTATTCATTTACTGACAGCTCAATCCATCGCTTAAAACTCATCAGGATCAACATGCGCACCAGCCAATTTTTAGTCGCCACCCAAAAAGAAACGCCCGCTGACGCCGAAGTCATCAGCCACCAGTTAATGCTGCGCGCCGGGCTTATCCGCAAACTCGCCGCCGGGCTGTACAGCTGGTTGCCACTGGGACTCAGGGTGCTGCGCAAAGTCGAAAATGTCGTGCGTGAAGAAATGGATAAATCCGGCGCCCTTGAGGTGTCCATGCCGGTGGTTCAACCGGCGGAACTGTGGCAGGAGTCTGGCCGCTGGGAACAATACGGCCCCGAGCTGCTGCGCATCAGCGACCGCCACGACAGAGACTTTTGCTTGGGCCCCACCCACGAGGAAGTCATCACCGCCTTGATGCGCGATGAAATCAAAAGCTACAAACAGTTGCCGATAAACCTTTACCAGATTCAAACCAAGGTACGCGATGAAATCCGCCCGCGTTTTGGCATTATGCGCTCGCGAGAATTTTTGATGAAAGACGCCTACTCTTTCCACACCAACGAGGCATCCCTCGCTGAGACGTACCGTGTCATGCACGATGCCTACAGCGCTGTTTTTACCCGCCTCGGGCTGGATTTTCGCCCGGTGATTGCCGACTCCGGCGCAATTGGTGGCAGCACCTCACACGAATTTCACGTGCTGGCAGATTCAGGCGAAGACGATATCGCCTTTAGCGATGGTTCAGACTACGCCGCCAATTTGGAAACGGCGGAAGCACTGGCACCAGAGCCCAGCCCCGCTGCAAAAAACCCGATGAGCAAAGTCGCAACACCCGGGGTAAAAACCATCGAAGATCTGGTGAATTTTCTCAAGCTGGACATCGCCACCACGGTAAAAACCTTACTCGTTGCAGGTGAGGAAGAGGGTTCACTGGTGGCACTGGTATTGCGCGGCGACCACGAGCTGAACAGCATCAAAGCCGAAAAAATCAAAGGCGTGGCGAGCCCGCTGCGCATGGCCGAGGAAACACAGGTACGCAAAACACTGGGCGCAGGTTTTGGCTCGCTGGGACCTGTGGCGCTGAATATACCTGTAATTGTGGATCGCGCGGCCGCAGCACTGGGCAGTTTTAGCTGTGGAGCCAACGAGGACGGTCAGCATTTTGTGGATGTTAACTGGCAGCGCGATTGCGGTGCATTCACCGTCGCTGATATTCGCAATGTGCAGGCGGGCGACCCCAGCCCCGATGGCAAAGGCACATTGCAAATTCGCCGCGGCATCGAAGTGGGCCATATTTTTCAGCTCGGCACCAAATACTCGGAGGCGATGAACGCCAAAGTGCTGGACGAAAACGGCAAAGCCATCACCATGACCATGGGCTGCTACGGGATTGGCGTCAGCCGCATCGTCGCAGCGGCGATTGAGCAAAACCATGACGACAGAGGCATTATCTGGCCGCAGGCCATGGCGCCCTTTGACTTGGCGATTGTGCCGCTGAATATGCAAAAGTCGCCGGAAGTCGCCGCGACAGCCAACGCCCTGTACGACACCCTGCGCGCTCGCGGCATCGACGTACTTATAGATGATCGCGCCGAACGCCCAGGCGTCAAACTGGCGGATATGGAACTTATGGGCATTCCCCACCGTATTGTCATTGGTGATCGCTCCCTGCAGGCGGGCACTATTGAGTATCGCGCCCGCGCCGAAGCCGACAATCAAGATATCGCCCAGGCAGACATCGTGGACTTTCTGTGTGAGCAGATCCTGGCTTAACATCCTGCTGTTTTTTGCAGCGCTGTTGTTTACTCCTGGAGTTCACGGCGCTGCCAATACTGCTTCGCCAGAGGAACACGAAGCACTGCGGGCATTTTTAGAAAAAACCATCGCCGCCGCTGACAGTTTTGTCGACCGCTACGATGCCGAGGTGTGGCTGGTGGATATGTCTGCGCGCCTGGCACGATTTGAACCCGATGCCGAAAACCGCCTGACTCTGCTAAAAGCCATCCACAGTGCCGCCAAACGCAGCAACCTGCCGCCGGAGCTGGTTCTGGCCGTTATCGAAGTGGAAAGTCATTTTGAGCGTTTTGCTATCTCCCGCGTGGGTGCACAGGGCATGATGCAGGTCATGCCCTTCTGGAAAAAAGAAATTGGCCGTCCGGATGACAATCTGACCGAGGTTCCAACCAACCTGAACTACGGTTGTCGCATCTTACAGTTTTACCTTCAGCGCGAAAACGGCGATCTGCACCGCGCACTAGGCGCCTACAACGGCAGCTTGGGTAGTCGCCGTTATAGTGATAAAGTCTACCAGGCGTGGCGTCTGCACTGGCGCACCGAACCTTTGGACTGGAGCACAACACTAAAATGACAGCCTCTATTTTTCGCCCTCAACAACTTATCGCCCACCGCGGCCAGAGTGCGACCTACCCCGAAAACACGATTATTGCACTGGAAGCGGCGGTCGCCGCGGGCGCACGCGCTATCGAAGTGGATGTGCAGTGCCTGGCCGACGACACACCGATTTTGTTTCACGATATCAATTTCAAACGGGTCTGCGCCGACAATCGCAAGCTCTTTTCCATCGACAAAAGCCAACTTGGCGAACTGTCCGCCTATGAACCCTCGCGCTTTGGCGATGAATTCAAAGGCACACCCATTGCCACGCTCGAAGAGCTGGTCAGTTTTTTGGAACAACATCCCGACATACACTGTTTTGTTGAAATAAAAAAACAGAGCATTCGCAAAATGGGTAAATTAAACTGCTTGAAAATGCTCGATCAGGTATTGGCACCAGTACATACACAATGCACGCTACTGAGCTACCACCGCGGTTTTGTAGAAACAGCGCTGAAGCAAAACCATTTCCCCATCGGTCTAATCATTCGCTTTCGCTGGCAGCTGCGCAGACTAAACCCCGCCCTGGCCGTGTGTTTTTGCGATGTAAAACGCATGCGCAAAAAAGACAACTTACATGAGTTGCCCGTGCGCATCGCGGTGTACGAAGTCAGCGAAAAAGCCCTGGTCAGCCAATGGTTGGATCGCGGCGCGCGCTGGATAGAAACCAACGATATAGAAAAGCTGCTTAACGAGACTCCGGAACCGACCTGGCACAGTGCCTAACTGTGCGCTTCCTGCTCTGCCACCAGGTAGTGCACCGCTACCAGCGCGAGCACGCCGAACAGCACCACTCCCACCGCCTCGCCGGCGAGCACACCTTTTGCACCGAACCACTGCGCGCCAAAATACGCGCAGGGAATGGTGCCCAATAGCGCTCTGGCGAAATTAAACACGGTCGCCCAGGCGGGCTTGCCGAGGTTATTAAAACTGGCGTTGGCCACAAACAACATGCCGTTAAACACAAAACAGCCCACCAGCACATGACAGAAAAAACGCATCAACTCAGCCGCTTCCGGGCCTGCGGAGAACACATTGACCAAGACATCGGTGAGCAACCACAGGGCAAGCCATATCACGGCGACATAGGCACCATTAAAAATCATCGCGTCGCGCACCGTGCCCCTTACGCGATCAAAATGCTGCGCCCCCGCATTCTGGCCGATAATCGGCCCAACCGCGCTGGACAGTGAAAAAATTGCCGCAAAGGCCACCGGAGAGACCCGCGCGATAATCGCTGCCCCCGCCACCGCGCCATCGCCAAACTGCGACATCATCTTGAGCACAAAACTGGAACCTATGGGCGTGGCGATATTGGTGAGCATGGCGGGGCCACCGATCTGTAAAATGGGCGCGAGATCCTGGTACACCTCTCTAAGTGTCACCAAACGCGGCAGGTGGTGAACGTAGTAAACAGCGTGCCAGGCCCAGGCCAGACTCACAATACGCGACACCGCCGAGGCCAATGCCGCACCTTCAACACCCAGCCCCAGACCAAAGATCAAGATAGGATCTAATACCGCATTGACTATCGACCCCGCAAGCATCGCCCACAGCGCGCGCCTGGCGTCTCCGATGGCGCGTGTTGCCGCCGCCGCGCTCATGCCCAGCACCAGTACCGGCATGTTGGGAATCACAATACGGGCGTAATCCAGGGCATACTCCAAAGTCAGCCCACTGGCGCCCAACAGGTGTAGCAGCTCTTCCAGATAGCAAAACGCCAGCGCGGAAATCAACACCGACACAGCGCCATTGAAAAACAGGGAACTGGAGCAATAGCGCCCCGCCAACTCGCGATTATTATTGCCCTCGGACCGCGCTACCAGTGCCCCGGTGGCAATTTGCAGACCGATACTCACCGATACCAGGAAAAACAGCAATGTGCCCGCAAACCCTACCGCCGCCGCCAACTCCCTTTCGCCGAGCAAGGTAAGAAAATACATATCCACCAGATCTACGCCAAACATGGCCAGCAAGCCCACGGTGCTTGCGCCGGTCATACGTAGAACATGTCCCATGGTGGAGCCACGGAGGAAAACAGCTCGGCTCATATTTGCCCTGATGGTAAGGATCGAACCCGGATGGGTCCGGTCATTAGCGCCTTTACTTTGACCCTAAACAGCGCATAATATCGCATTCCAACCCCGCTGTATGTGCTTTTTGCGATGTCTGCCCCTGAATCATCTGCAATACCCCTGCTGCTGGGCTGGATGCTCGAACTTGCACCGCGAACCGAACCTCAAAATTCAGCGCGATACGATCAAGCTGAAGCTGTACATAACACACAACAACAAGGAGAAATCTATGACCTCTGTTTTTGATTTTAGCGCCGAAACAAGCGGCGGGCAGGAAAAACCGCTGGACGAGTATCGCGGTAAGGTGCTGCTTATTGTCAACACCGCATCCAAATGCGGCCTCACCCCACAGTTTGAGGGCTTGGAAGTACTGTATGAAAAATACCGGGATCAAGGTTTGGTGATTCTGGGCTTTCCCTGCAATCAATTCGCAAATCAAGACCCGGGCAGTAACGATGAAATTACCGAATTTTGCCAGTTGAACTACGGTGTCAGCTTTCCCATGTTTGGCAAAATTGAAGTCAATGGCAGCGGCACAACTGAGCTCTACAAACACTTAAAATCGGCAGCCCCCGGTGCACTTGGCACCAAACGCATCAAGTGGAACTTCACCAAGTTTTTAGTCGATCAACAGGGCAATGTGGTCAAACGGTTCAGCCCCACCACCAAACCTGAAGAAATCGAATCGCATATCGAAGCTCTGCTGTAAAACAAGAAAGGGGACAGCAAACGGTAGCTGTCCCCTTCTCATATCAGTAAGCTGTAGATGTCTGTCGCGCAAAAAACACCCACGCTCTGGGCTGTTGGCGCTGTAATGCGCTGAAAACCAGCTGCTGCACCCTCTCCACCTCAAAAAAAAAAAAAAACAGAGAGGGTGGCGCAGTTTAGTCCATCGTCAAACCACGGCGCTCAAGCAATGGTTCGATATCGGGATCACTGCCTTTGAAATCGCGGAACAGACTCATGGCGTCTTTCGAACCGCCGCGAGACAGCAAGGTGTTGCGGAAGTGATCGCCGTTCTTGCGCGTCAGGCCACCGTTTTCCTTAAACCATTTCACCGTATCGGCGTCGAGCACCTCACTCCAGATATAGGAGTAATAACCCGCTGAGTAACTACCCAAGCTATGGGAAAAGTACGTGGTGCGATATCGCGGCGGTACTTCTTCAAGGTCTAGCCCGGCATCTTTAAGCGCTTTTTCCTCAAAGGCCAAAACGCCATCGGCATCGGGCACCTGCTCCGGTGTAAGCTGGTGCCAGGCCTGATCGATAATCGATGAGGCCAGATACTCCGTGCTGGCGTAGCCCTGATTAAACTGTGCACTGGCAATGATTTTATCCAGTAACTCACGGGGCATGGGCTTACCGGTTTGGTAGTGAACCGCGTAGTTTTCCAGCACTTCAGGCCAGTCCATCCACATCTCGTTAACCTGTGAGGGGTACTCCACAAAATCACGCGGCACACTGGTACCGGCGAATGAGGGATACTGTACATCTGAAAACATGCCGTGCAGAGCATGGCCAAACTCGTGGAATAAGGTGTTCACTTCATCCCAGGTCAACAGCGTTGGCTCGCCTTCGGGTGGCTTGGGAACGTTCAAGTGATTGGCAATAACGGGCTTACCGTTTAACAGGCCATTTTGAGGCACGTAGGCGAGCATCCACGCACCGCCTCGCTTGGATTCGCGCGCATAAAAATCACCGATAAAATACGCCAGGGTAGAACCGTCGGCATCCACCACTTCCCACACTCGCGCATCGGGGTGATACACCGGAAAATCTTTAGTTGGTTTAAAAGTGATACCGTACAGCTTTTCCGCCGCATAAAATACGCCGTTATTCAGCACATTGTTCAGTTCAAGATAGGGCTTTAACTGCGAAGCGTCGAAGCTGTAGCGCTCGGCGCGGACTTTATCGGCGTAGTAATCCCAGTCCCAGGCCTGGAGCTTGAAATCACCGCCTTCGGCGTCGATCATTTTTTGCAGATCAGCCGCTTCTTTGCGGGCATTGCGCGCCGCAGCCGGCGCCAGGGAGTATAAACGCTTGTTCACCGCTTCCGTCGAGCCTGCGGTCTGCGCTTCCAACTGATATTCCGCGTGGTTTTTGTAGCCCAACAACTGGGCGCGCTCAGCACGCAGTTTCATCACTTTGGAGACGACAGCGCGGTTATCGTAATCACCGCCCTGACTGCCGCGAGCCAGCGACACGTTTAAAATACGCTGGCGCAATTTACGGTTTTTCAACGAAGCCAGCGCAGGCTGCTGACTGGTGTTAATCAGGGGAATCACGTATTTGCCCTTCAAACCGCGCGTCTTCGCGGCGGCTTTTGCAGCAGCAATCTGGCCTTTGGAGAAGCCGTCCAGCTCGCTTGCGGAATCCACCACAATCGCGCTGTTGTTCACTTCGTGTTTGACGTTTTGACTGAACTGCGTGTCCAGCTTGGCCAGCTCGGCGTTGATTTCGCGCAGTTTAGCCTTGTCTTTGGTGGACAAATTCGCACCGGCACGAACAAAATTCTTGTAAGTTTCATTGACCAGGCGCACGGATTCGGGGTCTAAATTCAATTTGGGCAGCTGTTTTTTCACCGCTTTAACGCGCTGAAAAAGTTTTTCATTTAACAAAATGGCATCCATATGCGCCGCCATTTTGGGCGCAACGTCCGCGCGAACTGCCTCTATTTCATCGTTGGTGTTCGCACCCGCCAGCGCAAAAAACACCGTCGCTGCGCGAGTCAGCATTTGGCCACTTTTTTCCATTGCCACTAAGGTGTTTTCAAAAGTGGGAGCCGCTGGATTGTTGGCAATGGCGTCGATCTCCGCCAACTGCTGTTTCATGCCCTGCGCAAGAGCAGGTGCAAAATCACTGTTTTTAATTTTATCAAACTCTGGGTAGCTGAAAGGCAGGGGACTTTTTCGCACAAAAGGGTTGTTCGCCAGGGCAGCAGCCATCGCGGTTTTGTCACTGACCTTCATTGCGGCATCACCGGCCTTGTCAGAAGTTTGAGTACACGCTGATAACAGCAGTCCGGCGGCGGTCAAAGCCGCCAAAGCATAGGTTTTTTTAGACATGGTATGGGTTCGCTAATTTTTGCTTGTGGTTGTGAATAGACGGGCAAGCCCCGCCTCGACATTAAGCCGCAGTAACACGACAAAGCGCCAGCTTATCACAGCGGCCAAGGCAAAAAAATGCCGTTTGTCACACCGTTGCCACGCAGCCCATAGCATGCACCCACACGCTCTATTGATTTAGGGACTGATGCTCGCGCGTCGCGCGGAAGGTGATATCTGGCCAGCGTTCTTCCATTAAGGCCAGATTAACCCGCGTAGGCGCGAGATAGGTGAGATAGCCGCCGCCATCAACGGACAGGTGCTCGCTGGCTTTCTTGCGAAACTCAGCCAGCTTGTGCGGATCGTCCGCAGCCACCCAACGCGCGGTGTAGACGTTCACCGGCTCGTAAATGGCCTCCACCTTGTATTCGTCTTTTAAGCGATAGGCCACCACATCAAACTGCAACTGCCCCACCGCGCCCACAATCAGGTCGGTGGAATTGATCGGTGAGAATACCTGGGTAGAACCCTCTTCGGATAACTGCTGCAAACCTTTTTGCAACTGTTTGGATTTCAGCGGGTCAGTCAGGCGAATACGCCGAAATAATTCCGGCGCAAAATAGGGAATGCCGGTAAATGAAAGCAATTCGCCCTCGGTAAACGTATCGCCAATTTGAATTGTGCCGTGATTGTGAAGACCAATAATATCACCCGACACCGCGCGCTCCACCAACACCCGCTCACCGGCTTTAAAGGTCACCGCATCGGCGATTTTAACGTCTTTACCAATACGGGTGTGGCGCATTTTCATGCCTTTCTCATAAGCGCCCGAACAGACCCGCAAGAAAGCGATGCGGTCGCGATGGCGCGGATCCATATTGGCTTGAATTTTAAACACAAACCCGGAAAAGGTGCTTTCATCCGCCGCCACTTTTCGCTGCGCTGCTTCGCGCGGCAAAGGTGCAGGCGCCCACTGCACAAAATCATCCAGCATTTCACGCACGCCAAAATTACCCAGCGCGGTACCAAAAAACACCGGCGTTAATCTACCCGCTAAATACTCATCGTGATCAAACTCGCGGCTGGCTCCGCGCACTAATTCTATCTCTTCCAAAAAATCATCGTACTCGTCACCGAGCAGTGCTTTCGCCTCGTCACTGGCAAGCCCCTCGATGCGCTTATCCTCAGGTAATACACTGCCTTGCCCCGGCGTATACAGATGTAGAATGTCGCTGTAAAGATTGTAAACGCCTTTAAAAAACTGCCCCATGCCAACGGGCCAATTGACAGGCGCCGCAGCGATGCCCAGCACCTCTTCGATTTCATCCAGCAGTTCGATTGGGTCGCGGATATCGCGATCCATTTTATTGACAAAAGAAAAAATCGGCGTATCACGCAGGCGGCACACGTTCATCAGCTTGATGGTGCGATCCTCCACACCTTTTGCGCCATCTATCACCATCAACGCAGAATCCACTGCGGTAAGCGTGCGGTAGGTATCCTCTGAAAAATCCTCGTGCCCCGGTGTGTCCAACAGGTTGACCACCCGCTCGCGATAGGGAAACTGCATCACCGAGGACGTCACCGAAATCCCCCGCTCCTGCTCCATGCTCATCCAGTCAGAGGTGGCATGGGGACCTTTCTTACCCTTCACCGTACCCGCCACCTGAATCGCACTGCCAAGCAGCAACAGCTTTTCGGTGATGGTTGTCTTACCCGCGTCGGGGTGGGAGATGATAGCGAAAGTGCGCCTCTCATTGACTTCGTTAGAAAAACTGCTATCGACCATACCTCTAAAACCTTTATTTACACACATTTAACGTAGACACACTATTCATCACCATCAAGACGATAAGCAGGCGATACCGCTTCCAACTCATCCCCGCCCACAGCAGAGCGCGTAATCGACTTAATGGCTGGCATGGATTTCCTGGGTGCTAAAAACAGCTCCAAATCCAGCACACGGGCCAAAGCAATCAAACTGGACATACGCAGATCAACAGCACCCGCTTCAATCTTGGAAATATGGCTCTGCGGCATACCAGAGCGCGCACTCAACTCCCGCTGGCTAAGCCCCTTACGCGCCCTCGCCTCTCGCAGGGCTTCCAGTATCTGCTCGTTGATATAAGCCATGTTTGATATGCTTTTTTATATCCATGCTTCTACAATATATGCAAAAACATATCACAGCATCCCAAACAGTACAACAATGATATAGAAAAATATATCAAGCTAGACTTTTATGGCCTGGCCCGGATGTTTCACCAGTAAATGGAATTTTCGGACAAAAGGACAAAGAAGGTTGTTCAAACATCATGAAAAGCGTAGCGGTAGCTACAGTTTGAATGATTTTGGGCAAGATTCGAAGTCATTTTTTTCGAAAAACCATTTAGGCACAGTTTGTGCGTTTGTCTTGCTTGCCATTCATTGCATAACTCATTGATATTAAGACGATAATAGCGGAGTGGTCGCCGTACTGGTGAAATATCCGGGCTGGCAGCCTGGGAAATAGTGCACCATTCTCCTTCTCAAGGGTTGTACCCTCCGGTAAATGCGGGGTGATTCATTGAAAATGGAGCACAGGGCTGCAGTCTTGCTGATGTGGCGGCCACCGACAGGAGAGATAGCGGCCAGCGGCTTCCGTATATTCGCTGCAAGGTGAGTTTAAGGAGAGAAATCATATCGTTTTTCAGCACAACTTATTTGTACCGAAGGACAGTTTTTCAGATAAGAAAGAAACAACGCTCGCGCGTTGTTTCTTTCTGTTTTCAGCAGCAAGCCTATTTCTTATCTAGCGCAACGGATTTTCCTTGAAAATAAACTGCACTCGGCTTAACGTCTTTGATTTTGTATACATCCATTTCTGTTAAGTTAGAGGGTAACACCATAAAGTCAGCCGATTTACCCACCTGAATCGAGCCGGTTTCGTTCGCGATACCCATTTGCTCTGCATTGCTGATCGTATAGCCCTTGATCATTTCAGCAACACTCACTCGGTCGGACTTTTGCCCAAACACTGGCGTGTCTCTACCCAGAGCCGGATCTTGACGAGTTGCTCCCATTTGAATACCTAAAAATGGATTGGAACGATAGGCCTCCGGCATAGTGACCACATCGCTGGAAAAACCGATACTCGCTCCAGCTTTTGCAACGGCGCCGACTGGTTGGTTATGAGAGAAACGCTCCTCACCCAAGGCTTCGGCCGAGCCCTTAAAGACGGTACCGCCTAACCAGTGTGGCGTAAAATTAGCGTGCACGCCGAGTTCTTTGAAACGCTTCATGTCGTCAGCATCAACCAACTCCAAATGCGATAAAATCATTTCTACCGGTAATTTTTTGCCGTATGCTTTTTGCGCCTTTTCATAAGCATTCAGTGCAACTCTAATCGAGCGATCACCAACGCTGTGCAAATGCAGGTTCATCCCATACTTTGCCATTTCCAACAGCAAGGCTTTCAACTCGTCTTCGCTGTACAGCATACCGCCTTTATTGCCGGGCTCATTGGCAAAGTCTTCCAGCACTGCGGCAGTGTTGATTTCATTAACGCCGTCAAAGTGGATTTTAACAGTGTTGAATGTCAATAAATCGCTACCATACTGCCTGCGATAGTCCAGCACCGTTTGCACAGCGCCTTTCAACTGGCTAGGCATGTAGAGATGGTGAGAAGCTTCATATCGCACTGGTAATTTACCCTCTTTCTCAAGTAACTGAACAGCTTGAATAACAACTAATTCATTGCTGAAGTTACCTGCGTCCATTACCGTAGAGACACCCTTTTTCGCCAGGTAATCAAGGTAATCCTGCAACGCCGGAGCCAGCATTGCAGGGTCAACTTGAGGCATAGCAGCCGTCAGATACGGCATTAAGGCAAATTCTTTCACCCAACCGGTTTTACGACCCTTATCATCCTTAACAAAAAACGATAAATCTGGTTTCAAATCAGGGGTGCTTTCATCAATTCCAAAGGCTTTAAGCGCTGCGGTGTTTAACCAGTAACTGTGACCACTGCTATCGAGTAAAATGACCACGGTGTCAGGAAAGATGTCATCAATCTCTTTTCGATCAGGCCCTTTCACACCCCACAGCGGATTTGACCAGGTGCCCACCATTAAAAACGGCAATTCTGGATTTTCTTTGGCGATTTTTTGTAAGTAGGCGTAGGTATCTTCTTTTGAAGTGACTGGCAATTGATATTTTGCCAATTCACTATTACCCGAGGTGGCGGCAACTAAACCTGGGTGGGTGTGACTGTCAATAAACGAGGGAATCACGAATTTGTCTTTTAAGTCATCGACTTTAGTGCCTTCGCCGATGTATTCAGCTACCTTGTCATTACTGCCGACAAAGACGATTCTGCCGTTGTCAATAGCAATGGCCTCGGCGTGTGGTTGTTTGACGTTTTCGGTGAGAATATCGCCATTTTTGAGCACGATATCAGCCGGGTCAATGGCAAATGCCAATTGTGTAGCCAAACTGCCGACTAATAAGGTGAGTATAAACATTTTCATAAGTAGCTACCTCTTTGGAGTAGATATAAAATAACCAAATTTGTTAAATTGAAACTTCTGTTGCACAGCGTTAAAAACAAGGCAAAGTGAATTCTATACAGCTTTACGCTTCTCCCAGCCAAACCAAAACAACAGTGCCAGACTTACCGACGCGATACTTGTTAATGCAATAAGGTATTGACGGTTGTCAAACACTGTTCCCCCCAACTGATTAAAGCTGATGCCTGCTTGAATGGCGGAAGTGCTGGGTAAAACCCAACGCAGATACTGTAAAAATTCGGGGAGTGATTGTGTCGGCCAGGAAAAACCGCTGACGAAATACATCGGCAATGCCGTGAAAACCAGGATTTGCATCGTCTGCTCCCTATCTTTGATAAGCAGCCCCAGTAAACAGCCCAGGCTTGCTACGCAGGGCGAGAAGATGGCGATCAGCAACAAATTGCCCCAGGGGTTCGCCCCGGATTCATAGCCCCAAAAGTTAAACATCAGCCCGGTGTAACCGAGACAAACCAGGTAGTGTATAAGGCTGATGGCCGACAACCGTCCTACCCAAACGGTCGGTGGAGCGTAAGCCTTGCCCTTTTCCCACCACGTGCTGATCAGTAACGCACAACCGATCAACAGCGTTTGCTGCAAAATCAGCCAAGCGACTGCTGGGACGACATAGCTGCTGTAGCCTTCGTTTGGGTTGTGCAGGGGTTGTATTCTTAAAGGCACGGGATCGCGTATCGCATTCATTCGTACCCCACCTTGCTCTAAAGGTGTTAGGCGCTTAATTTCAATACCTGCCGATAGGGTCAATATCGCGCCCGCCATTGCTTGTTGAGCTGATTTACTTGCCAAAACGTAGCCGCCATTACCTATCATATTGACGGTGCTGGCCTTGCCGATGGTTATATTGCGTTTTAAGTCGGCCGGGATAACCATCAAAGCCATCACCTGATTGTTAAGTAATTGTTGCCACGCCTGTCGTTCATCGTTGACAACATGTACCTTAATCGCAGGAGCGGTGGAAGCCATGCGGATGAGTTTTCTGGACAGGCTGTCCTGGGCATGATCAACAATGGCAACGGGTAAACGGCGCACGACTTCATTGCTGTAGGGCATAGGGTAGTAAAACGCATACACAATCGGAGCAATGACCAGAATCAGCAACACGCCGGTATCGGTAAAAATGGCTTTTAAGGTATCCCGCAATGCGATGACAAAGTGAGACATTAGCGCATCCCCCAACGATGCTTGCTCTGCAAGGCTCGTGAGGTCAACAGTGTCGCTATTATTAGCATCACGACAACTGCGAGAGAAAATCCATATACGGTTGATACGCCAGACTGCCAGGGTTGCCGCATCTGTATTTGCGCCACTTGCAATTGCAGATAGTAAGTCAGCGGCAATAACATTGAGATCTTCTGGGCTAGCGGAGGCATCGCCATCATAGGGTAAGTAATGCCGGAAAAGGCATAAGCGGGGCCAGTTATCATGCCCGCGTTTGACAATCCTTTACGTTTTGACATGGTGAGCATGGCTAAAATTACTCCCAACGACAGTGACACCAGCATAAATAAACAAGCCGTTGTCAAAGTGATACCGAGATTGTTTAACGGTGGGTGTTCGGCCCAGGCCACCAGCAGTAAAGTCAAGGTAATCCATATACAAAACACCACGGCATACCAAAACAATTTACCCAACAAGGCGGCAAACACCACGAAAAAGTGCGATGGACCAGCGAAGCTGCCGCTTGACACACCCCAAAACCACTTACCCAGCGACTTATCACGCAATTCTCGTCCAGCCACGCTAACACCAACAACCGCAGCCAGAATATGTAGCAACGCGGGTATGATGGTACCGGCTAAATATCGCTGATAATCCAGTGACAAATTGAATGCCATTTTGCCATTTGCTTTGATTGGTACCAACGCATTCAGAGCTTGTTCGTGTTGCAGTCCCATTTTTTTTCGCATATACAACTCAACGCCGGCTGAAAAAGCGCGCACTGCCCCACCCACACCTGACTGTATAACACCTGAATGCGTCCCGTACTGGGCATTGACAACCAAAGTCACCGGACTGGGGCGTAACTGGCGGATATGACGGGAAAAATCCTGGGGAATAATCAGCGTTGCATAAACCTTGGTCTTTTTTAAATCAGCTTGCATCTCCTGGGCGTCACGATATCTGACCGTGGCGGCAACATTGGGCGACGCATCAACCATACTGATAAGTTTTCTCGACAGCGTCGTGTTGTCTTTATCCAGTATCCCGACCGATAAATCCCGGACTTGTGATGTGGAAAAGATAAACCAAATCGAGGCAATGGCAATGGCTGGCAACCACAGAAGCGTCACCTGCTCCAGCGGGGAGCGCGTAAGCATTCGCCATTCCCATACTGCACCGCGTCGAAAAATTTGCCACAAGTTTTGCATTATTGTCCGGCTTCCTCCGGTAGTTCAACGAGCACGCTGATACCGGGACGCATACCCTCTATGGGTTCTTCAGGGTGAGATTTGACCAAAAAAGTGCGCATGTCAAACCCCTCATCGCTGCGAGTAGGTCGCCAGGTAGCAAAATCCGGCAAAACCGCACTGGAATACACTATAAAAGTGACTTTGCGGTTATCCAGGGCAGGAATAACACCTTGAAAACTATGGCCAATGGCAAAGTATTTGAGGTAATCCTCACGCACATTAAGCTCTAAGCGTTGGTCTTGCAAATCGACGATGGTTACAACAGGAACGCCCTTGGCAATAATCTCACCCACGTTGGGGATGACTTCGCCAACCTCCCCGGAAACCGGGCTGGTCAATTGCGTTTCTTGTTCAGCAATTAATGCCTCATCTACGACGGCTTGCCCTTGGCGTGCTTTTGCCTTGGCAGCGTAAATGTCTTCTTTTCTCGCTCCTTCTTTGGCCATTTGATACTGCGCTTTGGCGGCGTCATATTGTTTTTGTGAACTTAAGAATTTAGCTTGTGCCTCATCGGCTTTTTGCTGACTTAACAAGCCTTCCGCTGCCAGCGTCCGCACCCTGTTCCAAGTTTTTTGACTAACATCACGCCCAACTTTGGCGCGTTGCATTTGCTCATATGCCATTTGAGTTTCCTGGGTTCTGGCACCCGCTTCGGCCTTATCAGCTACAGCACTGGCAGCCTCCCAGACGGCCTGAGCTTGAGCAACTTTGGCGGCAATTTCAGGGCTGTCAATGTGTAAAATTGGCATGCCCTTTTTAATTTGATCGTTCTCTTTAACATAAATCTGATCAACGCGGCCTGAAATTTTACTGGCAATATTGACTTCCTGAGCTTCCATTTGTCCCTGCAAAACAACCGGCTGCGGCATAGTTGCCTGCAAAAACCCCTGGATAATTTTAACAATGAAAGTACCTAGCACTAATACGAGTATCAGTATCTTTATTTTGTTTTTCATGGCGTTACCTTATTAGGTGGAGTTGACATGGGAATATACTCAACAAACGTGTGTATATCGCCTGAAGAAGTCAACAAATCAGCCAAGGCAATCACGTATTCATAGGCGGCATTGGCCCGCTGAGTGCGCAGCTTGACCAACTTGGCGTGAGCGTCATTAACCTCAATGACTGTATTTAGACCTTCCTTAAATCCGGCGTTGTTCAATTTGAGCATCTGCTGGGCGAGTTTCTCCTCTTTTTCCAAGGAATGATAACGCCGGCTTGCATTTGTTACCGCTAACCAGTTCTTTTCAACCAGTAGGTGAATATCCTGTTGGGCCTGCCGGTGAATGGCGTTGACTTGATTAAGCGTTGCTTGCGCAGCCTGCTGCATTTTACTTCTATCGACCGAACTGTGCAGAGTCCATTGCGCGTTGATGCCAACGACCCAATCTCTGTTTTTGCCAATTTGCTGATTAGCAAAAGCGGAAACATTGGGCTTCCAATCTGCCGATTTGAGAGACTTCACCGCCTCGGCCTGCTTGGCTTTAGCCGCGATTTTAGTCAGGACAGGATAGCGAGCGAGCGCCCTGTCCTGGAACGCTGTTAAAGGAGGTAGCTCCTTCTCACTAATAAACAAATCCGTAGCAGTAGTCAGTTTCTGGCTACGTAATAGCGCGCTTAATGCACTCTGAGCAAGCCTCAGGTTATCCTCGGCCTTTTCAATTTGAAACCGAGCATCCGACAGAGCCGCTTTGGCTTGCAAGCGTTCTACTTTGGAAATGAGCCCAGTATCCAACATGCGCTGGGCGGCGTGATCGTGTCCTTCAACGGCTTTGAGTGCCGCTTTTCGTACGTTGATAATACGCTTTGCCAGTTGTACTTGAAAATAACGTTTGATTAAGGCGTTAAGTAATTCCTCTTCTGTTGTGGCGACCTCACTGGCACTAATATCGACACGACTATGGACGTATTGTTGAATGGCTTTGATGCGACCGCCAGTGTACAGCGGCAATGCCGCGGTGATATTGGCATGAGAAAAATTATCGTATTTGTTTACATTGACTTCAAAAGGAGCTTCGCTTATCCCTGTTAAACCTGCCTGTTGCAGTGATGACAACATAGGCGCCAAATCGGGCAGTTGCTGGGCGAGTTGGGACAAGTCGTTGCCATAGCCTTGTAGGCGCTCTTGCAAGGCGTCCGTACTGATATCTCTGGAGATATAATAGCGCCCCGCCATACCGCCGAGCTTAACGACCGGTAGACGTAAATGTTTTAGCGCGTCCGCCTGCAAATGGCTGGCCTGCCAACCTGCCTGTGCCGCCAGCATTTTATCCGAATGAGCCAGCATAAAATTGGCAGCCTCTTGAAAAGTAACCTCACCCTTTGCACCGAACTCCGGCAAAGAGCGAGAGTTAGCGTCGACATCCCTCCCCATACCGGCATGCTTGATGCCACTGTCAATATGCCTGAGCTTGGGCTCATCTGACGCGCCTGCTGAGAGGGGCGTCACCGGCGCCCCGGAATCAAACACCCGCGTCGGCTGCATTGGTGTTTTTGAATAATGACAACCCGACAAGATAAACAGCCCTAACAGCCAAAAAGATCTTGCGCTGCAATTACAAATTCTCCACATCCCGACCTCTTAGTTCCTGAGCTTTAAAGCTCTCATTATATCATTGAGAATTAAATAAAATTTAGCAACAACCATGACGCCCAATACTTAGGACAAGAAAAACACAAACAGCTCACAAATCTTATTTTTGAATAAACAGCAATAACAAAACCTACTTCTCATTTCTTAATGCGCTCTCTTTTTTTGATAATCCTCAAGCATCATGTGCGCGATTTTAGCGGCAAATGACACAAAACTACCAACAGAAAGAAAAGAAAAAACGATTGTAAAAATCTTGCTGACATCCGTTGTTGGTGTTAAATCTCCATACCCAATAGTCGCCATCGTCATCACTGAGAAATATATAGAGTCTATGCATGTCCAGCGCTCAGCTATCATATAGAATGCTGTCGAGGCTATAAGCAGCAGCACAATAAAAACCAACAGAAATCTAAACTCTCTATCTTCTCGCAAGCCTTGAATAATCAGTTTTATCATCAGTGAGGTCATATCTTGCTTTACCTGTAATATTCATTTTCTTTGCATTTTGCTTTTAAAAAACGCCGCCAAATCATTAGTGTTTTTAATCGCTGACAATCCGCTGCAGCTGCCGTAAAAAGCTATCTTTATCGGTTAGCTTTTCGATCAGGATATCATTGCTTGGGCGCTTAACATCAATAGCTTGCTGCAATTTTTTTGCCCCTTTCTCGGTCAGAAACACACATTTTGCCCGCGTGTCAACGGGGTGCTCTCGACGCATGATAAACTCCTGATCTTGGAGTTTTCTCAGCACCTTGGAGACCAGGATGCCATCTACTTTAATCAGCGTCGCAATGTCTTTTTGTGTGACCTCGTCATGGCTGCGAGCCAGCCACGCCAACGCCCCCATAATGACATATTGCTTATGCGTTAACCCCACAGCCGCTAACACTTTGTTGCTCTGCCGCTGCCACTGCATCGTCAATTGCCAAATAAGGTAGCCTAAATCCTCTTCGGGTGCGGAAACATAAAAATTGATATCGGTGGCCATAGCGACGTACTGCTGCTCGTTTAGTTTCAAGAAACAATAATATACTTTTGCAACTATATCAAGTATTGATTTAGCTGGCATTGGGAATCGAGTGGGTCATATCGCGGATTTGCTATAACTTTACGATTCTCGCATGGGTATCGATCTCGGAGATACCGATAAAGACCTACTGTAGCCGCCTGTTGGAAACGAGCAACCACCATGACAAACACTGATCCTGCCTACCAATGATGGACACCCTGTTAAGCGAGTAGACTATGCAGCAGAGGCGAGCCATGACAACAACGACAAGCAAAACAGCGAGCAAGAAAGCGACTCGCAGAAGACATTCGCTGGAGTTTCGTAACAAGGCATTAGCCCTGGCTGACAAACCCGACCCGGCCAGTCAAAGCAGCTAGCACCTTCGGTCTGCACGGCTCGCAGTAGGGGGACAATATCAGTCAATTATTGGAGTGTGCTCTGGTCAGCAATAAACCTCTGTGACCCAGCTTTGACGGCGCACGAATACAAGCACGATAACATCACCAAGGCCAAAAACCACTAACCCGAATATTTCACCAGTAAATGGAATTTTCGGGTTAAGCAAACTAAAAGCTGATCAGATCACGAGCACTTCGTGATCCGGAGTATACAATTCACCTGATAACAGCGAGCTTATCAACCCAGCAACCTCTTGATCATTTTCCCAAGGGGTCGGTAAAAGAATGAGCTCGCTGGAGACATATGATAGGTACTGAGCGATGACATTGCTGCAATACCCATCTAATACCAGGCTAAAAACAACCCTGGCGTAGGTGCTGTATTCGCACCGCGGCCAGTTTGAACGAGAGAGATTGATAGGGTCCCATTGGTAGAACAGTATTTCATCGATACGCTGTCGCGTCTCTTTCAGCAATTGCTCCACCTCGGGCAAACCATATCCAGAGGAATCGCTGGCAAGGTCTGACAACTGGGGATTTGCTTTATTGATAAATTCTGATATCTGGCGCTCAAGCAATGCTTCATCGACTCTTTGTTTATGCAGTGCTTCAAGCTCCCGCACGGTCATCGATTTGTTTGTTTCGTTATTCATTTGGCTTCCTCTTTTGTGGGTAACAGGCTGTTATATGACTTACTATTTTTTTGGATTCTTATACAGATAAAACAAGTGCGGCGCGGTTTCATCAGTTACAAGCGTATAACCGGCTTTCACTATCATTTTTGCGAATCTCCCATACAGTTTGGTTCGGCTTCTATCTCCCCAGGAATTAATCAATATGTAGGGCGGTTTTTCTCGGTATATGTAGCGGGTTGCGACCTTGACCAGCTTTCTCATGATCGCAAGGGCGACCTCTGGACTTGTTGGCACCCGCTCGTAAGGGCTTCCCTCCCAACCATCTTTATCTCGCGGTGCGGTGCATAAACAAAATGCAAATTCATAGTTATTAGCAACTTGAAACAATATTGTTTTACCCGGCACAGACACACATTCCTCATACCTAAGATCACTCATTCAGCACTCCTTTAGATTGTCATTAGTTTTGCCTGGCGCAGCTCAAAACAGCATCCGCTTGTACACGGCGATGCTCCGATTACGCCTTGCCTGATAAGCCCTGGTAAATCACGCGCGCAGAACTACGCGCGGCGACGACGTCGGTCGCTGCTCACAAGCCAGGTGTTGAGTGATGAAAATTGTTGTGCTGAGTGCCCCCAAGACATTGGGCGCTGAAATCAACACAGCCGATTAATTTAGCAAACGCCCGCGTTTTTGTAAAGCGAAGCGCTAAAAAAAAACTGTTTTTCGCCCGAATGTGGTAGACGCAGAGCATTTGCCGCAATTACGCATGACGGACATCGCGCAATATTTAATTCAGATATCTAGCCCGGATATTTCACCAGTACGGCGTCCACTTTGCTATTATTCTTCTAATATCAATAAGTTATGCAATGAATGACAGGTATGACAAATGCACAAACTGTG
>PDWI01000307.1_pt1 | contig 89793 bp, 80 predicted proteins | sample 1430891 | NCBI WGS metagenome assembly PDWI01 (sample SAMN01162508, study PRJNA174530) | Oral metagenome, whole genome shotgun sequencing project. | biome: Marine environment; feature: Marine mammal; material: Swab sample of the gingival sulcus; isolation source: swab sample of gingival sulcus... | reverse complement strand
AATGCTGAAGAAGCAAAAGCAGAAGCGAAAGAAGCAGAAGCAAATGCTGAAGAAGCAAAAGCTGAAGCCGCTGGGGATGATAAAAACCTAGTGGAAAAAGCAGCTGATACTGCTAAAGAAGGTGCTGGATCAGTTGTTGATACTGCTAAAGAAGGTGCTGAAGCAGTTGTTGATACTGCTAAAGAAGGCGCTGAAGCAGTTGTTGATACTGCTAAAGAAGGTGCTAAAGAAGGTGCTAATGCGGTTAAAGAAGCTGCTAGTAACTAATATATACTCATTTTAGAGTGTTGGGCATACTCATTCTGTGAGTATGCCTTTATTTTTTTAAGAGGTTTATTTATGTCTACCAAATTACTTATCATTAGCGTTTTAACTGGCATGTTTGCGTTAACTGCCTGTGCTAAAAAGTCAGAACAAGAACCTGTAGAATCAAGCAATGTTGATGAAAAAAATACAGAAGTTCACACTACAGATGCAAAACAAGTTGAACCTAATATTCAGGACTCTGAAAAAAATCAAACAGCAGAACAAAATGAACTAACCGACTCATTTGAAGCTGGTGAAATTGAAAAAACCGTTGAAGAAAATCAACAATTTTAAATTATTCAAATATCTAACCTTGATAACTTAAGCAGTTATCAAGGTTTTTTATTGCTAGCAAGCTATTTAATACTATTGTAAACTATAATTTATTTTATATGTTTTGGACGCTTATGATTGGACTTATTGAAGGCAAAATTTTGCATCTATCGGCACCCGTTGCTATTATTTTAACAAATTCTGGTATAGGCTATGAGGTGGAATTACCCATACCTGCTTTTTGCCAACTACAAATGGATACGGTTGTTAAAATTTGGACACACTTGCATGTGAGGGAAGATGCCCAACTTTTGTATGGTTTTACCGAGTATCAAGAACGCGATGTGTTTAAACAATTGATTAAAATTAATGGTGTTGGTGCAAAAATGGCGTTAGCTATGCTATCAAACATGTCTTCTGCTCAACTAAAATCGTGTATCAATAACCAAGATGAAACAGCCTTGACAAAAGTACCAGGTATTGGAAGAAAAACAGCTCAAAGATTATTGATAGAATTAAAAGATAAGCTTAAAAATATTGAGGCTGCAGATACTGATATGGTTGTTAGTAATGAAAATGCAGCATCAAGCAATCATGAAATAAAAGTGTTGGCAGAAGTTGAAGCAGCACTAATGAGTCTTGGTTATAAAGAAAAAGAAGCCCAACAGGCAATTAAACTTGCTAACCAAGAATTCAATGAGCCTGTTGATATTCAAGCCCTGTTAAAAGCCTCTTTAAAACAATTAGCATAAATTATTAAAATTATTAATAGGTACAGACTTACTTTTAAATACTTAGATAAAAAATACCCTAATGAATAATAATAGATTGATTACCCCTGATGCCATAAAAGAGGATAGTGCGGATGTAAATATTCGACCTAGCTCACTTGAAGAATATATTGGACAGCCTGTTGTTAAAGAACAAATGGCAGTGTTTATTGGTGCAGCACGCAAGCGTAATGAAGCATTAGACCATACGCTTATTTTTGGACCACCTGGGCTTGGTAAAACCACGTTATCAAACATCATAGCAAAAGAAATGGGGGGTAATCTTCGTTCTACTTCTGGACCTGTGTTAGAGCGGGCAGGGGATTTAGCTGCCATGCTAACCAATCTTGAAGAGGGAGATGTACTTTTTATTGACGAGATACACAGGCTAAGCCCAGTTATTGAAGAAATATTGTACCCAGCTATGGAAGATTTTCAACTGGATATCATGATTGGTGAAGGACCTGCTGCTCGTTCAATTAAATTGGATTTGCCACCGTTTACCTTGGTTGCTGCAACTACCAGAGCTGGTTTATTGACTTCTCCATTGCGTGACAGGTTTGGTATTGTACAACGGCTTGAATTTTATAGTATTGAAGACTTAACAACCATTGTCAAACGCTCTGCTGGTTTACTTGGCATCCAAATGACTGCTGATGGTGCAAAAGAGGTAGCGCATCGTTCACGAGGTACACCACGTATTGCAAATCGTTTATTAAGGCGTGTACGTGATTATGCCGAGATTAAAGCAAATGGTAAGGTAACAGGTGGCGTAGCCTCTGATGCTCTAGATATGCTAGCTGTTGATAGACGAGGGCTTGATCACCTAGATAGACGATATATTGAAATGCTGCATGAGCGTTTTGATAATAAACCAGCTGGTGTGGAGTCGATTGCTGCTGCGATGGCAGAAGATAGAGGTACGCTTGAAGATGTGATTGAACCTTATCTTATCCAGCAAGGTTATGTGTTAAGAACAGCAAAAGGTAGAATTCTGACTCAAAAAGCGATATCGCAACTTGAGTAATCAAAATTATCTAGGTACTTTTACAACAAAGTTCTCATTTATAAAATAAATGATAGTTATAATTAAATCATTATATAAAATGTGGGTTTAATCAAAAAATAATTTATAATATTGATAATGAAAAATACATAATAAAAATGGTGGAAACTATGTCAATTCAAGCCAGCAAATTGCAAGCCAATATTGATATTATCGAAACAGATGTGGCAATTATTGGTGCGGGTGGGGCAGGACTTAGGGCAGCAATTGAGATTGCTCGTCAGTCACCATCTACAAAAATTTCTCTAATTTCTAAAGTTTATCCGATGCGTAGCCATACCGTTGCAGCAGAAGGTGGTGCCGCTGGTGTTGTTCGTGAAGATGATAGCTTAGATAACCACTTTAATGATACGGTATCTGGTGGTGACTGGCTTTGTGATCAAGATGTTGTTGAGTATTTTGTTGAACATGCAACAGAAGAGATGGTTGAATTAGAGCATTGGGGTTGCCCATGGTCAAGGAATGCAGATGGTACGGCTAATGTTCGCCGTTTTGGTGGCATGAAAATCCCTCGCACTTGGTTTGCTGCCGATAAAACAGGCTTTCATATTTTACACACCCTTTTTCAAACCTCGCTCCAGTTTGATAGTATTGTTAGATATGATGAGCACTTTGCCTTAGACTTATTGATTGAAGACAGCCAGATTCAAGGTGTTTTGGCGTTTGATATGCAAAATGGTAAAGCCAGAGCATTTAAAGCAAAAAGTGTGATTATTGCTACTGGTGGGGCTGGGCGTGTTTATCAATACAATACAAACGGTGGTATTGTTACTGGTGATGGTATGGCACTTGCGTATCGCCACGGTGTACCTCTGCAAGATATGGAGTTTGTGCAATATCATCCAACAGGCTTACCAGGATCAGGTATTTTGATGACAGAAGGTTGTCGAGGTGAAGGCGGTATTGTCACTAATAAAAATGGTTACCGTTATTTGCAAGATTACGGTTTAGGTCCAGAGACACCAATTGGCGAACCAAAAAACAAGTACATGGAGTTGGGTCCACGTGATAGGTTATCACAAGCTTTTTATCATGAGTGGAAAAAAGGTAATGCGATTGAAACTGCACGTGGTGCTGTTGTTAACCTAGATTTACGCCATCTTGGTGAAGACTATATTAATGAACGCTTGCCATTTATTCGGTCATTAGCAATGAAATTTGTTGGTGTTGACCCCGTTCATGCACCTATTCCTGTGCGTCCTACCGCACATTATACAATGGGTGGTATTAAAACCAATGGACTTTGCCAAACACCAATGGCTGGGCTTTTTGCAGTGGGTGAATGTGCCTCAGTTGGTTTGCATGGGGCAAATCGTCTCGGCTCTAACTCTTTATCAGAACTTTCTGTATTTGGTAAGGTAGCAGGTGAGCAAGCCCTTGAGTTTGCTAATAAACAAAATAATGATAGTGCTGATTTTGTAAAATTAGCAGAATCTAAATTAATGCCATATCTTGAACTTCTTAATAAAACTGATGGCACAGAAAATCCTGCTGATATTCGCAATGAGATGGGTATTTTGATGGATACTCACATTGGTATTTACCGCAGTGCCGAAGATTGTGAGTTGGCAATTAGTAAAATTACGGCACTTAAACAACGTTATAAAAATGTAAAAGTGACGGATCATAGCAGGGTGTTTAATACAGACTGGTTGGGCGTTATTGAGCTTGGTTTTTTGCTAGATGTTGCCGAAGCCATGATTTATAGTGCAGCAGCACGTAAAGAGTCACGTGGCTCTCATCAGCGCTTAGACTATCCAGAACGCGATGATGAACATTATTTACGACATTCACTGGCTTATTACAATGCCCACAAAGCACCAGATATTGATTATGCACCTGTAACCATTACTAAATCACAACCAGCACAACGTGCTTATGGTGCAGCAGGTGATAAATCAGCTAAATAAAAACCACTAAACAATTATTAGGTTAAGGCAGTTATTATGACCACCCAAACCAATATCCCAACGGATACAATTAGTAAAGTAGTAATAGAGGTGATGCGTTATCGTCCTAATGAGGATGATAGCCCTTGGTGGCAAGCATTTGAAATAGAATGGTCGCAAGATATGTCTATTTTAGACGCACTTTTGCACATTAAAGACTTTTATGCCCCTGACTTAAGCTTTAGATGGTCTTGTCGTATGGAAGTTTGTGGCTCTTGTGGCATGGTAGTTAATGGTATCCCTAAATTAGCGTGTTCGACTTTTGTGCGTGATTATGCACAAGCTAAAATTGCCGATAGTAAAAATAATGCAAATATCCGTATTGGTGCATTAGATCAAATGCCTGTAGAAAAAGATTTAGTGATTGATGTAGACCCTTTCATTAAAAAATTGGAGTCTATTAGCCCTTATATAGTGGATGCGTCGGCAAAACCTGTTGTGCATACAGAGCCTGCAACTAAAGTAAAAAAGCAACAAAACTTACAATCACCAAAGCAGTTAGCCAAGTTTAAAAAGTATAGCATGTGTATTAATTGCTTGCTGTGTTATCAAGCTTGCCCACAAATTGGGCTTAATGCGGAGTTTTTAGGACCAGCTGCATCTGCCTTAGCACATAGATACAACTTAGATAGCCGTGATAAAGGGGCAGCACAAAGATATACAGTGCTTAATGATTCAGATGGTATTTGGCCTTGTACCTTTGTTGGTTATTGCTCTGAGGTTTGCCCAAAACATGTAGACCCAGCTGGTGCAATACAACAAAGTAAAGCAGCAGCAATCCCGTATTGGGCAAAATCACTATTTGGAAGCAAATAAGGGGGTATTATGTCTAACTTAATTCGTAAGCCATATCAAAAGCAACAACCTGCAAATTGGTATAAAGAAAATAAATTCTTCTCTATGTATATGTTGCGTGAATTGACGGCAGTACCAGTTGCTTTAGAATCACTAAATTTATTTTTTGGGTTAGCCAACCTAGCCACTAACCTTGAAAAGTGGCAATCTTGGGTCGCTTTGCAAACAAATCCATTGATGGTTATTTTCCATTTAATAGTTATTGTGGCAGCATTGTACAATAGTAAAACATGGTTTGATGCTGTACCAAAGGCCATGCCAATCCAAAAAGGTGAAAAATTTGTGCCTGAAAAAACTTTGGTGATGGGCAGTTGGTTTGCATTGATTGTTATTACGCTTGTTTTAATTGCATTAGTTAGCTATTTTGCTTAATTTTGCGATATTGTATTTGAGTAGGGGAGTTATATTGTGAATACTAAACATCTTAAGCCGATTTATTGGGGTATTTTTTCTGCTGGTGGTACAGTGGCAGCGATGGCATTAGCTCCTTTAGTTTTGGTAGTTTGTATTTTACTGCCCATGGGTATGCTTGGCAGTAGTGAAGCATTTTTTAATAATGTGCATGGTGTGATAGCACATCCAATTGTGTTTGTTGTGCTTGCTGGGCTTATTTTTACTTTACTATGGCATGGCGTACACCGTTTTTACTATATTTTGCATGATATGCATATTCACGTTGGCAATGGTGTTCGTTTGTTCTTTTATGCCTTTGCAATTGTGGCGTTTTTACTAACCTTGTATTTAGGTTTAATTGCTTAACTTAACATAAAACTGTTTTTAAAAAGCGGTTAAGCATAAATCATTGCCAACAGTAACAGTAACAGTAACAGTAACAGTAACAGTAATTGCAATAAATTAAAGAGCTATTCTAGATAAGTAAGATTGTTTAAAATTTCTTAAAATGGCTACTTAGTGAATTTAAAAGCTCAAAAAGTTTTTTTGGGTTTTATTATTTTTAGGCTGTATATTGGTAACTAGTATTAACCTAGTTTATAAAATGAGTAAAATGTCGTTTGCTACGTTTATCTAAAAATACGCCAAATAACAAAGCAGATTGCAATAAAATAAAAGATGGGGGCAAACCAGTTGACTTGGGTGGCAATCCCAATACTAATGGCTAGCCCTGCTAAAGCAATCCAATCATTGCGTCTATCATTAAGCATATCCGCTCTTAATTGCTGAATTTCTCTTAGTTGCATTTCTTGGCGAGAACCAGCCGCCGCTAAACTCTGTAAACTCTTATCAACCAGCTTGGGTAAGTCGGTTGATGATAATAAAAGCTCAGGCAATTGCTGACGGATATGCTGTAAATTTCGGATAGGGTCTAACTGCTCTTTGACCCAGCTGGTTAAAATTGGCTTTGCAAGTGACCAAATGTCTAAATCTGGATATAAGTCTCGCCCCAGCCCTTCAACATGTACTAAAGTTTTAAGTAATAGCATTAGCTGAGGTGGAATACTCATGTGATGGCGACGTGCAATATCAAGGATTTGCATCAATACACCAGCAAAGTCAATTTCATTGATTGGTTGTTGCACCATTGGAGAAATGGTACGACGCATGTCACGCATTAAAGCATGTTTATCTGTATTAGGTGGTATCCATCCTGCACGATAAACAATATCTACCAATCCTGTAAAGTTATTATTCATTACCGCTAGCAACATACGGGCAACGACGAGCTGGTCATCTTTTGATAATTCACCCATGATGGCACAATCAAGCCCAATATAACGGGGGTCAGATTCTGCGGTCGTCTCTACAAACACGTTACCTGGATGCATATCAGCATGGAAGAAGTTATCACGAAATACTTGAGTAAAAAAGATGGTTAAACCCTTTTCGGCAAGACGAGCTCTATCGTAGCCTAACTCATCAAAAACATGGGTATGAGAGATGGGTACCCCAGTAATGCGTTCCATAACCATCACATTAGTATTGGCTTCATAAACTTCTGGTACATATATCATGTTAGAACCAATAAAGTTGTTACGCATTTTAGTTGTGTTGCTAGCTTCTAAAATTAAATCAAGCTCATTGAGCATGATTTGTCGATAGTCTTCAACAATATCAATTATGTGAACAGCTCTAGCAGCTTCTACACGGTCGGATACCCATTTAGCTAAATCTCTTAGCAATTCAAAATCTTGGATAATAGTGTCTCTAATATCTGGGCGTGTTACTTTAACAACAACTTCACGACCATCTGGTAGGGCTGCGGTATGCACTTGAGCAATTGAAGCAGCCGCTAATGGTTTGATATCAAAACGTGCAAAAAGTTCTGCCACTGGTTTACCAAGCCCTTTTTTGCTATCTTCAATTTGAGCAATAGCTATTTCTTTATCAAAAGGTTTTACTTTATCTTGCAGCAGTTCTAGTTGGCTAATAACCTGTGGCGGCACTAAATCACGGCGGGTTGACAATAATTGACCCAGCTTAAGAAATAAAGTGCCCATTTCTTCTAATGCTAATTTAACACCAAGTTCTTTGGGTTTTTTACCAATGGCAGCTGGGTGTGATTTTATTAACCTTGCTATTTTTTTTAACTGCGGTGCTTCTTCAATTGGTAGATGTGTGTCAAGGCGATATTTAGCAGCAATGCGCCAAATTTCAAATAAGCGTTTACGGTGGGATAACAGCATGAAAAAATAAAACCAAAATTACCAAGTTAATTGGGTAATGATAACACGATAGGCATCATTTAAGAATAACAGATGAGATTAAATTAATAATAAAAAAATAAAAATATTAATTTTAAAAAGCCCAAAAAAAATTTTGGGCAATATGATAAAGATGTGATGAATCAATTGAAAAGGGGCTGTAGTAGATAATGGTTAAATAATTAACGATTTAAGTCGGTTTGTTCTGCTTTAATTGCATCTAACTTTGCTTGCTCACGCTCTACATCTGCTCGCAATTTTAATAGCTGCTGGTATAGGTCATTAACTTCGGCTTGCATATCAGGGTCTGGCTTGCCATTGCCTGTCACATCATTTGCCCAGTCTGCGACCTCTTCAAATGTATTTTTTGCTGTATGGCTAAAATTGCTTTTTAGTTGGCTAATGATTAAAGAAAGTTGACTGGCTAAAGTAACCCCAATGAATGGCTCTAATTGTGCTGCAAAATCTGGGCTAAAACCTGCAACCAATTGACGTACTTGCATAAGTATTTTATAGTCACCTTCGATTGGTAAGTTACCTTCAGGATTGCGGATAAGATTAAGTAGTTCAGCTGGGTTGGCAACGGTTAAGGTGCAATCTGGGCGACTATGCCCAAACTGAGCATAATCTGACTGAGCTTGTTGACGCTCATCATTAAACTTGGTCTCAAAAACATTTTCACCTTTTATTGGTTCAAAACGGATATGTTCATCTTGAAACAGCACATCAAGATGAAGTTCTGGTTTATCCATATTTAAGCGTAGTGATTTGCCAGATAGTGGCAGCAAGCCAGCTTTTGTAATTTCGTCTGATTTAATGGCAAAATTTATCAGCTTTTCTACAGTAGCTAGTAACAGTACAAGTACCATGGAGCTATCCTTTTGTGTTGTTTGTTAATAGCCAAGTTAGCGTTTAAAACCACGGTGAACCGCAACAATACCACCCGTTAAATTATGGTAATCGCAATTGCTAAAACCTGCGTTTTCCATCATTTGCTTAAGAGTGTTTTGGTCTGGATGCATACGGATAGACTCTGCTAAGTATTGATAACTTTCACTATCGTTTGCAACTAACTTGCCCATAATTGGCAGTGCATTAAATGAATATAAGTCATAGGCTTTTGATAATGGTTCATATTTTGGTTTTGAAAACTCAAGTACTAACAATCGCCCCCCTGGTTTAAGTACACGATACATAGATCGAAGTGCCGCATCTTTATCAGTCACATTACGTAAGCCAAAACTGATGGTAACTAAATCAAAAGCGTTGTCTTCAAAAGGCTCTAAGGTCTCTGCATTTGCTAATACAAAATCAACATTGTTACACCCCGCATTAATGAGCCGTTCTCGCCCAACTTCTAGCATGGCTTCATTGATATCTGAAAGTACCACTTTGCCTGTGCGTCCTACCTCTTTACTAAACACTTTGGATAAGTCACCCGTACCACCAGCAATATCTAAAACATGCTGACCAGCACGAACACCAGTCAGACTAATTGCATAACGTTTCCATAAACGATGAATACCAAATGACATTAAATCATTCATAATGTCATATTTACTAGCGACCGAGGTAAAAACTTCTGCAACTTTTTCTTCTTTTTCACTTTTTTTAACAGTTTTATAACCAAAATGGGTGGTTTCTTCGGCATTTGTTTGTATGTTTTGCTGACCTTGAGGTGTGCCATTTGGTAGGTCGGATGCTTGAGCAAAGTTGTCGTTATTAAGGCTTGATTCTGTCATGATATAGACTCTTTAAAATAAGGGTTAAAATCAAATTTGTTTTGTACTATGATACTACAAAGCCTGAGTAAAATCTTTATTAAAATGCAAGTTGAAAGGATCAACTTTACCATTATGATTTGTGCCATGAACCTGCTTAATAATAGCCAGCTCTTTGTTAGCAAAGGGCTCAATAAAATCAGCAATGCTGGTGAGTTGTCTCATAGCCACAAAACCAGTATCAACAAAGTCATATAACGGTTGTAATCCTTGTTTGTAGGCTGTATTTTTGGCTAATGAAAATGCTTTTTGTAAAACAAAGGCGTTAATGTATTTATCAGTACGGTAACACATCTGCTTCATGGTTGCTATTTGTTGTTTACGTGCATCTTTTGCATTAACTGCTTGATAGGCCTTGAGCATGTTATTGTGTTCTACGCTCAAATTATTATCCTGTAACCATTTTGCCAGTTGTAAGTCTAATTCAATTGCTTCTATGGCTGCATAAATACCCAGTGTACCTGTTTCTAACGCTTTTTTAGGTATGAAAGTTTCAAATAGTTTGGCTTTAGGTAAAATGGTCTCAAGTTGTTTCGCCATTATGTAAAAATTAGCCCCACCATATAAGTCATTGACAAAGTAATTTGCCATATCTTGATTTTGTGGTAAGGCAAACAGCTGAGAATGGGTTTTAAATATTCGTTTTCTTTGCCACTTTTGTACTTGCAGAAGTTTATCAGCAAGGGCAGGGTTGTTATGATAGGGCAGTTGCCAATATGCTTTTAAGTTACTTTTAAGTGTTTTAATAGATGACATAGTTTTAGTTGAATAAAAAATTTGTTTGTAAATAATAACTTATAGAGCCATTGTTTAAAAAAAAATAATTGACAGAAACAATAAAACCTATATAATACGCTGCACACAACGAAATAAGGCATAACTAAGTAAGTGCTATTTTGTTGAGGGTGATTAGCTCAGTTGGTAGAGCGTCTGCCTTACACGCAGAATGTCGGCGGTTCGAATCCGTCATCACCCACCAAATTAAAGTATATAAATACTACCAGATACGCAGCGGTAGTTCAGTTGGTTAGAATACCGGCCTGTCACGCCGGGGGTCGCGGGGGGTTCGAGTCCCGTCCGCTGCGCCATTATTATAGCGTTAATAGAAATATTGAAACAATATTATAGAGATGCCATTATAAAATAGTTATGGCAGCATAAGTACAACTTATGAGACAAGTTTGGCCTCACATCCCCCCTGATGTGAGGTTTTTTTTGTTTTAGATAAGACAATTAGTTGATTAAACTGCTTGCCAATTAACGAGCTGACAATTTGTTATTAACTCACCAAAGTCATCGCTCATTAAAAAATTATATTCGGTTTCTCTTGCTATTTTAATCTCATCATTCCAATTTTTAGTTAAACAAGTAACGGGTTTTGCAGGATGGCACATAATCAAGTTGACACTATTAATATTAGACTTACATGCTTTAATCCATTGCTGCCATAAAACTTTAAGTTCATCTGTGTTTTTATCAAATCCATAAACGCCAGTAAACCCACTATTGGTTGTAATAGCATTGTTATGACACATGTTTTGCCACGCATTACCGCCTAATCTGTATATGATATGAGACTTAAAGTCATTCATTAAAGGTTTTGTGATGCGAGCATAAATTTTATGACCATTTGAACGTTTTATAATTTCATCAATTAAGGCATTACGGATGATTGGAAATTGATGAACATGTTGATGACCATCAACAAAAATAGGTGGGTAACCAAACTGCTCTTCAAATAAATCAAATTGTTGTTTGATGTTAGTAATCACTTTTATTTTATCTAATCGCCTAGTATAGGTGCTAAATAATATAGATTTAAGGTTAGATGTAAGTGGTGAATTATAAATACCTGTAAAGTCTAAATGAAGCCCAATATCAATGTTCATTTCATGAAGTGCCGCTTTATGTTCATCACTAATTGAGCCAGCAACCATAAAACTAGTTGCTGTGACTCTTTTTTTATAGGCTAAGTCAACAACAGCTTGGTTGATAAAATCAGATAAACCCAAATCATCCACATTAATAATGATTTTTTTCATAAATTAACTCTTAAATGCCCAAAGCTTACCCAAAGCAAAGCTCAAAACTGTAACAAGTAAAGTGACTACAAACCAAATAAATACATATAAACGATTACCAAACCAATTAAGTCCTATCATAAATAATGTTTGATTTAATAAAAACCCACCGATAGACGTTGTAAACCATTTAATCAAGTTTGAGAACCAGCTCGATCTTTGTGTGCTATCACTAAAAGTTAAACTAAAATGCCCAATAAAGCTAACTAAAAATGCAAATGAAAAAGCAATGACATTAGCCCAAGCAGGGATAATGTTAAAAAATTGCACACAAATTACAAGTATTAAAAAATGAACAAAAGCAGCTGTAGCCCCCACCGCTAAAAACCAAAATGCTTGTTTTTTTACTGTCATTTGGTTGATTCCAAATCTGGTGGTTGAGTTGATTCATTCTTAATTTTGATATCTTTGTTGCCAGATTTTGTTTTTTCAATACTTTCAATGCTAGTAGTGGTATCCGCGTTATTGCTAGTAATATGAGCATCTACTAGATAAAGTGGACGTTGTTTGACCTCTTCATACAATCGTCCAATATACTCACCAATAACTCCTAAACAAATGAGTTGTATACCAGCAGAAAACATAATGCCAGCAGCAACTGTTGCCCATCCATCAACACTATTACCTAATATTAATTTTTCTAAAACAATAAACAAGCCATAGCAAATTGCAAGCACAGAAACTAACATTCCCATACGTGAAATCCAACGCAAGGGTTTTTGTGAAAATGAGGTAATGCCAATTATGGCAAGCTCAAATAAGCCTGAGTAATTAAACTTGCTATTACCAGTATTACGTTGGGTAGCAGTAAATGGTAAATATACCGTGTTAAAGCCAACCCATGCGTATAAACCCTTCATAAAACGCTGACGCTCTGGTAAAGCAAGCAAGGCATTAACGACTTTTCGATTCATTAATCGAAAGTCACCTGCATTAGGGCGTAATTGATAACGACGAGAATCTTGAATAAAATGATAAAACCCAGCTTTTAAAGTTTTTGCCAGTTTACTTTCGTTTGGTCGATTAGATTGTATGGCAGCAATCATATCAATATCAGGCTGTTTATTTATCATTTCAAGCATTTGGCTTAAAATGGTTAGGGGATGTTGTCCATCAGAATCCATCATTACTACAAAGTCCCCTTTTGAATAGGCAAGACCTGCACTTAATGCGGGTTCTTTTCCAAAATTTCTAGAAAGTTTGACAAGTTCAATATTTACTAAAAATTTTGCCGCTTTACAAGCAGTAATATAATTAACAATAAGAGATTGGAGGTCATCTTTACTGCCATCATCGACAACAATTATTTCACAATATTTATTAAAGGCATGGCAAAAATCAATGACCTCTGGTAAAAAAAGGGCTAATGCATCGGCATCATTATATACTGGCATAACGACTGATAAGTAGGGCGTTTTTATAGTAGTTGATGCTGCTGGTGATAGTTTTTTAGTATCTAACATAATTTATTTACTTTTTTTATTTACTTTTACTGCTATCTATTAAACATTGTTTGGGTATATGAGCAGTCCAATTTATTATCAGTGGTTCTGCATCAGGATTTTTTGACCAAGGTATTGACCATTGACCATTGTAAGTTGCTAATACAGGGAACATATAATTCTCAAACAATTCGATGGTAGGCGGTTTGGATACTTGATTTTTGTCCTGTTTTTTTTGTTGCCAAACTATTAAAGTACCGTGTTCCATAAGTCTTTCTTCATTCATCCAAGGTGACTTATTAGCGGCACCTGCAAAAATTTGTGATGGCATTTTACCATCATTATTTTGAGTATGTAGGGCAATCAATGCCGTTAACCAGCTGTCACCTGAGATACTATCCAATTCACATTTGCTGTATTTTTGCCAAGTTTGTTTGGCTTGTGCAGCAATGGCTTGTTCATTCCAATCCATGCGAGAAGGCTTGTCACGAAGTTGATGCCCAAATGCCAAGTATGTCATCATCAAAATACTAATAGAGAGTAACCAAATAACAATACCTCTTGTCATTTTAGGTATGACTTGGTTAAACTTATTAGGTAGCACGAATGAGGCAGCAATCAAGCCAGATAACCCCCACATCGGCATACCCCACATGTCTTTTAGTTTAACACCAAATACCAGACTGATTATCCATAAAATCAATAATGGTGATAACCACAAATACCAAATTAACTTTTGGTTTTTAGTAAGACCCTGTTTATATTTTGTTAGTTTGTACAAGTGTTTTTTTTGAAAAAAGACAATAATCAGTAATGGGATATGTATTAGCAGCTGTGAAACGGTAAAACTTACCCAACTAAAGTGTGATGTCAGCCAGCTGGTGTTGTGTCCTCTGTCTTGGGCATAACTAAGTGGTAGCCAGTCATTTGTTATTAACCAAGATAAATGTGGGCTAAAAATTATCAGCATTAATATGGCACAAACCCAAGGCTTTGCAGATTTCAGCAGTTGAAATTTTTGCGTATAGTGTGAGTGTGATGGGTATAACAAATACAATGCCATTGGTAATAACAAAAATATGACACTATATTTGGTTAGCATGCCTATGCCACCAAGCAAAGCAACCCACAGCCAGTGTGACCATTTATTTTGTGTTACTGCTAAATAAAATGCCAGTGTTAAACCAGACCAAATAGGAAATTGAGCAATATTGTGGTTAAACTCAAGGGTAGGGTATGTGTAATAAAATACACCCATGGTCAAGATACTACCAAGAACTCCTATTTGTTTTGACCATGCTAACTTCCCTAATTGATAGTTACAATAAAGGGTAATCCCAACACAAATCTGACTTAGTAGATAAGCCCCAAATGCCCCCATACCAAGCTTAGCAAAAATAGTGTAAAAAGAGTATAACACCCATGAAGAAAGTGGTGGATGTTTGTAGTATCCCCATTGCCACTCGCTACCCCAATTAATGCCTTCACTGACATCTAAGGCAACACTAGAAGCAAGCAGAGTAGGTGCTAGCGTCCAAATGAGTAGATATAAACATATGATAATGATAGATTTTTTGGTAAGGCAGTACATATTAGCTAAGCTTAGTGAATTATAAATACGAGTTTATATGGTATCATAGAGTGGGTGCTTGTTCAGCAATAATAGCTGTACTTTTAACCAGTATAAAATAAAATATTGTATGAAGATAAGAGGCTTAAAGTGATTTTAGTGACAGGCGGAGCAGGCTACATCGGCTCACACACAGTTTTAGTACTTTTACAATCAGGACTTGATGTTATTGTACTAGATAACTTGAGTAACAGTAGTACAAAATCTCTTGATAAAGTAGAAGAAATTACAGGAAAGGCTGTTACCTTTATTAAAGGTGATATCCGTGATCGTCAGTTACTGGATAAGTTATTCAAAGACTATCACATCAACTCTGTTATTAACTTTGCTGGGCTAAAAGCAGTTGGCGAAAGCGTGCTAAAACCATTGGCGTATTATCAGTGCAATGTACATGGAGCGGTTACCTTATTAGAAGCAATGAGCGATGCTGGTGTGAAGACCTTTGTATTTAGTTCATCAGCCACCGTGTATGGCGAGCCTGATACTGACTGCTATTATGAAGCGTTACCGACTGGCACACCAAGCAATCCTTATGGACGTAGTAAATTGATGATTGAGGAGATTTTAAAAGATTTACATCTTGCTAACCCTAGCTGGAAGATTGCTATTTTACGCTACTTTAACCCTGTTGGTGCCCATAAAAGTGGTAAAATTGGTGAAGATCCAAATGGTATCCCTAATAACTTACTACCATACATTGCTCAAGTAGCGGTGGGTAAACTGCCGTATCTCAACATTTATGGTAATGATTATGATACACCTGATGGCACAGGCATGCGTGACTACATTCATGTAATGGACTTAGCAGAGGGACATTTAGACGCTTTAGATGCTATTAAAGAGGAATCTGGGCTACGAATTTGGAATTTAGGTACAGGTAATCCATATTCTGTATTAGAAATGGTGAATGCGTTTGAAAAAGCATCTGGTCAAAACATTAAATACAAAATCGCCCCTCGACGTGCAGGTGATATTGCACGATTTTATGCAGATGCCAGTAAGGCTAATAAAGAACTTAACTGGAAGGCAAAACGCGGGTTGCAAGAGATGATGGTCGATACTTGGAGGTGGCAGTCTAATAATCCAAATGGGTATGAGAGTGTCAGTTAATTCATGGTAAATCAACAATGAAATGAGTAATTAACTTCTCAATGGAGTGTAGGTATGTTTTCTATTAAATTGATGTCAGCTTTAAAGCATCCTTTAAGTTCAGCTAATAGAAAAAGATATAGATGTAAGATGAGTGCCAAATTATTTCATCAGTTTGCTCCAGAAGCGTTAAAAAAACTATCTTCTGCCATTCAACTGTATAACCAAGAGCATCAAGATAACCCAGTAAGTATTTGGTTGTCTTTTGGAACCTTGTTAGGAGCATACCGTGAAAATGGGATTATTGCACATGATTTGGATATTGATTTTGGGATAGATGAAAATAGCTTTTCCATAGACTTTTTACAGTTTGTTGCTAGATATGATGATAATTTTAGATTGATTAAAACCTTTCAGATACATAGTAATAATGCTGATTTAGATAACTTTATTAGCGAGGCAACACTTCGATATAAAGACTGTGTTAATATTGATTTTTTTATATTTAAAACATTAAATGGAAAAAAATTCTCTCATTGCTTTGAAATTGAACAAGGTTTGACTTATAAAGAGCATCAGCAAAAATATGGTCAATATTTAAGAGTATGTCAATATAAGTTTAATGACTTTTCATTGAAAGAAGTTGAGTTCATGGGAACAAAATTTAACATTCCATCTAATACAACCGAGCATTTGACAGAGATGTATGGAAAAGACTTTATGATTCCAAAAAAATATAACTATGACGATAGACCTAGAGATTTTGAAACTTTACTTGACGAGAATACATTAGCATCTGTGTATTACTATTAGGTTGGTTACATATGAAAAAAGTGATAACTTATGGAACTTTTGACTTACTCCATCATGGGCATATCCGTTTATTGGAAAGAGCCAAGGCTCTAGGTGATTATTTAATAGTTGGGGTTTCTACAGATGAATTTAATTTAACTAAAGGAAAGGTTTGCACTTATTCATATGAGGAAAGGGTTTATATTATAAAAGCCATTCGATATGTTGATGAAGTTATTCCTGAAACTAACTGGCAACAAAAAGTAGGTGACATTAAATATCATAATATCGATACTTTTGTGATAGGTGATGATTGGTCGGGAGAGTTTGATTTTCTCTCTGATTATTGTGAAGTTTTGTATTTACCAAGAACGATTGGTATTTCAACAACAGAAACAAAGGAAAAGCTATCAACTATTTCATTAGTTAGTAATTAAGGAATATCATGAATATAGAGCGATTTAAATATATCAACCCAAGGTATTTAAATAGACAAAGAAAAAGATATAGAAATCAAAAAAAAATATACAAATCTGGATTAAAAAGTAAAGCATATTTAAATCAATATCTTAGTTTGCAGTATGATGAATTTAACCTGAATCAGGAGCAAAATTTACCCATTTGGCAATTGTGGCTACAAGGTGAAGAACAAGCACCACAGTTGGTTAAAAACTGTTTAGAAAGTGTGAAATACTTTTGCCCAAAACGTAAGATTAATGTGTTGTCTCTTGATAATTTGTATGACTATATCGATTTACCAGATTATATTATCAATAAATACCAACAGGGTATTATTTCTAATACGCATTTCTCTGATATAGTTAGAGTTTGTTTATTGTGTAAACACGGTGGTACGTGGATTGATAGTACAGTATTATTAACAGGTAGCATTCCTCAAGAAATAGAGAACTCAGAATTTTTCTGTTTTTCATCACCTGATAATTCAATATACAAAGAGATTCATTTAATATCGAGTTGGTTCATTCATTCTCAAAAACAACATCCTTTTTTGTTAAATGTACAAAATACATTATATAGATACTGGCAGATAGAAAATACACTAATAGATTATTTCACCTTTCATATTGCCTTTAGAAATATGATAGATGGTAGTATTGTTATGAAAAATCATTGGGATAAACTATATCATATTACAAATGAAGCTCCACATATTTTAAATAATCAACTTAAAGATAAGTTTAATAGTGATGTTTTTTATCAAGCTACGTCAAAAAGTAATATTCATAAATTAACATATAAAGTTAGTAATGCTGATACTAGCTCTTTGTTTGAGTATTTAAATGATAAAGACTTTTCAATAGAGAATTTAAAAAATTATGAAAATACCTATTTACATTGTAAGCCTTAAACAAGAAATCAAACGTAGAAAACATATAGAAAGTCAGTTTACTGATTTAAATATACCTTTTAAATTTTTTGATGCCGTTGATAAAAACAGCTTACCTCAAGTGTTAAATAAGCATTTATTGTCATTCAATAATCATAGTTTTACAACAGGTGAGAAAGGTTGTTTTTATAGTCATTATTTATTATGGCAAAAAATGCTTAATGAAAATCTTCCTTATATGGTAATAGGTGAAGATGATATGGTTATCAGTAATAAGCTAAATCAAATGCTATTCAATCTAGATGACATTATGGACAAGTGTGATATTTTGAAGTTTGAAACTATGGAGCTTGTAACACTCATAACTGAAGAAAAAATAACAATTCTTGAGTCTTCGGGTCTAAAAATACAAAGACTTAACTATGCGCATCTTGGTACAGCTGGTTATGTTATTACAAATAAAATGGCAAAACAGTTATGTGATTTTTTCCATAACATGGTAATTAACAAACCAATTGATCAATATTTGTTTGTTGATTTCGTGTACTCTCATAAAGTTTTTCAAACCATACCAGCTCTTGCTATTCAAGAAGATGTTTTATATAAAAATGATGAGAGTGTCTTACATAGTCAGATCCAACAAGAACGTAAAATGAAAACTTCTAGTACGATAGAAAAAATATTACGAGAAACTAAACGTCTGATTGAACAAGCTTCATTGACTTACTGGAAGCAACAATTAAAGCTAAAAAAACAGGGGGTTTTTATCAAATTTGACGGAGGAAGATGATAGATTAATTATTTTTTTGTTTGTTTAACAACCATAAAAGGTAGTATTTATTGAAAGTATAGTTTGCTGCCGACATGGCTTGTATGAATCCGTATGCTCCCCCTAAGAATCCACCACGGATGATATAGTCGCGGATAAAAGAAACCCATGTATGAAGAAATACGTTAAATAAGTTTGTCATTTTTCCATTTTCGAATTTCTCATTTGCCCAATCATTGCTGTATCGTATATGCTTGGCTAAAAAATGGTAAAGGTTGTCGTTGGTAATGTGGGGTAAAAATCCCTTCAAAGTTATTTTGGGAACGCCTTTACTATCAAGAGATTCATGTACGTCTAAATCTGAGTATTTAAATGTATCATTGGCGTAAAGTCGTGTATGTTTATCGGTGTACCAATTACGGTTTTTTATTTCTATACCACAAAATAAATCGACCCTAGCCAAATCAAAAACTTTATCTTTTTGAACGGGTTGTTGTAAAACACCTAATATAGAGCGTCTTAATTGTTGATCAAGCCGTTCATCTGCATCTAAAACAAGTATATAATCTGAAGATGCATAACTTTGAGCTAATTGTCTTTGTTTACCAAAGCCTTCCCAATTTGTATTGACATACCATTTAGCATTGTAAGACTTTGCAATTTGTTTGGTGTTATCTGTGCTTCCAGAGTCAAGTAAGATAATTTCATCAACTAAATCTTTAACTGTATCTAAACACGGAGATAAATGTTTTTCTTCATTTTTTACAATCATGACTAACGATAAGGTTGATTTATTGTTTGAAGTATTAAGCTTAATTAGTTTTTTATTGTCTAACGTATACTTCACAAAGGTTCTTTGTGATTGATTATAGTAATAATCATACAACAAGGCATTTTTATTAAAAGTCGATTGAGCATGAATGAATGAATGAATTAAACCGATACGTCCTTTTACGACTTCTCCTTTTAAAAAATACTGGTTAAGAAAAGATAAAGGGAAACTGAAAACAAGTTTAGTCAGGTTAATCTGCTTTTCATCTCTATAGCTATTTATTGCCCACTGTAGAGAATTTTCAAGATGTTTTGAAAAATTTAATATATTTATGTTTGAGCTTTTTTTTGGCATTGTTCATTATCCAGTTTAGATTGTTTTATAATGTTATCTATACAATATTGTTTGATAGAACCAATGAGTTATCATAAATATTCTCATTTATTGACACAAATCCAACGAATATGCCATGTTATTAACAGATTTTATATCTAATATACTAGTTTAGTAGCGAATGGAATATATTTTTAATGTCAGTTATTAGAATCATGCTAATTTTTGAGTCTCAACCTATCTCCAATAATCCTTAATCCATGGGCTTGCTTTAACATGACGATACCACTTACCACCACCGCCTGTTATGGCATCGTGTGGGTTTACCTCGCCATGGAAAATAACAATTTTGGCATCTTTAGGTAAGCGAGGTGTTTTAACAAAACTAAGTGGAAATGGCTGAATACATTGGTATTTAAAACTAACGCACCATGAGCTATCCCAATATTCTAAATGGTGGTGTTCACGTAAGTAGTTAGATAAGTATGCCTGTTCATGGCGTACTTGTTTACGAATATCATCAAAGTTTTGCTCAAAATTACTCAGTAAATTAGGATATTTATTTTCGCCAATGCTAAAGCGATACACAGAACTATTACCTATCATTCGCCAAGGCTTTTTCCAATCACGGATAATCATAACACTGTCATCATGCTCGGCTTGGTGAGTAAAAAAACAATCAATATTGTCCGTAATCACAATATCGATATCTAAAAATAGTGCCGTACCTTTTAAATCGTATAATTCGGGTTTAAATGTTGTTAATTTTTTCCAACCACGTTCGGGTAGATTGCTAGGTAAATTTAATTCTGGAATAGGATAGCATTTCACCTCTGGTACAATGCCTGCGGTATCATCGGTCAGACACACCATTTGAAAATCCAGTGTAAGATTGCGTGATACCATGTTATACAAACGGTTGACATATTCTGCTGGATATTTTGTACCCCATTTCATACAAATAACGTAACGTTGCTTGTCATCTTTTAAGTGTTGGTTTGGTAGATTTTTATCCATGATTATCTCTTTATTATCTCTGCGATTAATAGGGCAGTAGGGGAGTTATTGATTTAGCTTATTATTGGCTAGCTCAAGTATTTTTTCATATTCAATTTTGTAAATATTATCAATATTTGGTACGTATTTAAAACGTCTGTATGCCCACATATAATGTTCAGATAAAGGGGTAATCATAGCTTCCATAGCTTTATTGAGTGCCGTTGTTGCAATGGCTATATCTTTATCATAAAGGGTATCTTTACTTAAATCATAACAATAAATATCAAAACCTTTACCATCTTTTCTACGAATACAACTTAGCCCAACTAAGGCACATTTGGTTTTACTAGCAAGTTTTGGTGCTAAGGTACTAGTCATGGTCTTAATGCCAAAAAATGGGACAACCACACCCCCTGATGGATCTGGTACATGGTCTGGTAATATAATGCTAAATCCACCTTGTTTTAATGTTTTAAAAATAGCTTTTACGCCGCTGGCATTGGTGGGAACTAAGGTTGCGTTTAAGCGTTCTCGACCGGCTAAAACAAAATCATTAGATTTTTTCCCTTTAACAGGTTTGTACATAATGGTAGGTGAGCCATATTGATTTAGCCATGCGTTCATCATTTCCCATGTGCCTAAGTGGGGAACAAGTGCTAGCATCCCATTTGGGTTATTTAACCCTGACATTAGTATTTCTTGATTATGTACTGTATGGATTTGTTTAATAGACCAGTTTGGTGGCATTGCCCAACATTTGACTGATTCAACACTGGTTAGGTTTTGATTCGTCACAACCTGTTTATGTAAGATATCACGCTCATTGTCTGTTAGGTTTGGGTAAGCCAGCATTAGATTACGATGAATACTGTTATGTAAGCTTAAATTTGGCATACGCATCATTATCCATGATGCAATATGTGCACATATACGTAAAATGGACAAAGGAATGTATTTAAAGATATTAAACGGATTCATGCCGATATTATAACATTGATTGTGTTTATATAAATGTGTCAAATCATACTGATACTAAGTCAGTGTCATATTTTGTTTATAGTTTCAAGTAGATATATATTTAAGTTAGGATTATCAATAATAAAACAAAAGTGCGCTATCTAAATAACGCACCTTTATATTAAAACTATATTAAAGCCTATTTAATATTAAAAATGATTACATTAGTTAGACCAATAACATAATTCAATGAATAACAGACTACTCAGCTTTTGGTTTTTCACGTAATCGAATACCAAGCTCACGCAACTGCTTGCTATCCACTTCCGCAGGAGCTTGGGTTAATGGGCAATCAGCCGTTTTGGTTTTTGGGAATGCGATGACATCACGGATAGATTCTGCACCCACCATAAGCATAATTAAACGGTCAAGACCAAAGGCTAAACCACCGTGTGGAGGTGCACCAAATTTTAACGCATCCATTAAGAAACTAAACTTCTCATCAGCCTCTTCTTTGCTAATACCAAGTGCATCAAATACCGCTTCTTGCATTTCAACCGTGTTGATACGCAACGAACCACCGCCGATTTCTGTACCATTTAATACCACATCATAAGCAACAGACAGGGCAGTTTCTGGGCTAGTTTTTAGCTCTTCAACCGAACCTTTTGGCATAGTAAATGGGTGGTGCATAGATGTCCATTGACCCTCTGCTACTTCTTCAAACATTGGGAAATCAACTACCCATAACGGAGCCCATTCACAAGTAAGCATGTCCATATCAAGACCAACTTTTACACGCAACGCACCCATAGCATCATTGACAATTTTGGCTTTATCCGCACCAAAGAAGATTAAGTCGCCATCAGTCGCACCTGTACGCTCGATAATGGTTTGAAGAGCCTCATCAGTGATATTTTTGATAATTGGTGATTGCAAACCGCTTTCTTTATCCACACCGTTATTGACTTTGCTTACGTCATTAACTTTAATATAAGCAAGCCCTTTTGCCCCGTAAATGCCCACATATTTGGTATAAGCGTCGATTTGCTTACGAGTTAGGCTGTTACCGTTAGGAATACGCAAGGCAACTACACGACCTTTAGGGTCTTTTGCAGGGGTTGAGAATACTTTAAAATCAACCTCTTGCAAAATATCAGCAACATCAACCAATTTTAATGGAATACGTAAATCAGGCTTATCTGAGGCATAATCACGCATGGCATCGGCATAAGTCATACGAGGGAATTCACCTAAATCCACATCAAGCATTTTCTTAAATAAATCTTGAATTAGCCCCTCGTTGATGTTCATGATTTCTTCATCAGATAAAAATGACGTTTCAATATCGACTTGGGTAAATTCAGGCTGGCGGTCGGCACGCAAATCTTCATCACGGAAACATTTAGCGATTTGGTAATAGCGGTCAAAACCTGACACCATTAAGAGTTGCTTAAATAACTGTGGCGACTGTGGCAAAGCAAAAAAACTGCCTTGGCGAGTACGAGATGGTACAAGATAATCCCTTGCACCCTCAGGCGTAGCACGAGTTAAGATTGGCGTTTCTACGTCTAAGAAACCATGGTCATCAAGATAACGACGGATAGTTGAAGTCGCTTTGGCACGGAACATCATGTGCTGTTGCATTTCAGGACGACGCATATCAAGATAGCGATATTTTAAACGCAATTCTTCTGATACGCTGATATTATCGTCGTTTAATGGGAATGGAGGCGTTTCCGAAGTGGCAAGCACTTTGATTTCTTTACCTAATAATTCGACCTTTCCGCTAACCATGTTTGGGTTTTCTGTTCCCTCATAGCGAGCACGTACACGCCCTGTAATTTGCAATACATATTCTGAACGTGAGCTATCTGCCGTTTTAAATGCCTCAGGGGTGTCTGGGTCAATCACCACTTGCAATAAACCTTCACGGTCACGCATATCTAAAAAGATAACACCACCATGGTCACGACGACGGTGAACCCAACCAACTACGGTAATGGTTTGGTCAATTAATTGCTCGGTGACAGCACCGCAATATTCGCTTCGCATAATTTATACCTTGATTTAAACTTATAGTTAAAATAGTAAAATAAAATTTAAACCGCCATTATGCCTTTTATGTGCTTTTGATACAACATCAAAGCAGTAAAAAGAATGTAAAATATAGTGACTAACCATCATAATTGTGATTACAAAGCACTCATACTTGAAATAAGTAGGAATGAACAGATATAAAACACACTAAAGTTGTTTTATAAGTGCCTATCTACTACAGCACCTAATTATTTATAAAAATAAGGAAGACTATGTTATTTCATTCATCTAAAAAATCAAAGGAATTAAAACTAATTCATTTAAATCAAGTTCAAAAACAACGCCGAGAAGCGTTGCTTAAGTCAATACAAACAAATGATAAGCCTAAAGGGTTGTCATTGCTTAAAAAGTTGATTGAAAAAAAAGCGAAAGAGACGGTTAAAAGTAAATTAAAAAAAGACAAGACTCAAAAACTTAAAGCATTTGTTTTAGATTTTGATGGAGATATAAAGGCCAGTTCAATCCGTCAATTAAGAGAGGAAGTTAGTAGCCTCATTAGCATTGCAAAAAAGGATGACGAAGTTATTTTACGCCTTGAGTCTCCAGGTGGAATTGTGCATGCGTATGGTCTAGCAGCGGCACAATTGACTAGGCTAAAAGAGGCAGGAATTAATTTAACCATTTGTGTTGATAAGGTTGCTGCCAGTGGTGGCTACATGATGGCATGTGTTGCTGATAAAATCTATGCAGCCCCTTTTGCGGTGGTTGGTTCAATTGGCGTAGTTGCACAAATGCCAAATTTTAATAAATTATTAAAAAATCATGATGTCGATTATGAGCTTTTTACCGCAGGAGATTATAAGCGTACGGTTACGATATTAGCTGAAAATACAGATGCTGATAAAGCAAAATTTCAGGCAGAAATCGAGCAAACCCATCAATTGTTTAAAGACTTTGTGAATACTTATCGCCCAAGCCTTGAGCTTAAAAAAGTGGCAACTGGTGAACATTGGTATGGTGAAGATGCCATACAATTAGGGTTAGTAGATGCAATTAAAACATCTGATAGCTATTTATTAGAGTTAATGGAACACAAAGACGTTTATATTCTACACGCACATAAAAAACCAACTTTGGCAGAAAAACTAGGATTAACCGAAGCAAGTGAAGTAGCCATAAACAAAGCAATAGATAAAATACCAGAAGTGGTTGCTAAACTTGAACAGAGCATTCATTTAAAATAAACTAATCCAAATTATTAAGAAGAAATCAGCCATGGCAAAACCAACACTTTTTATGATAAAAATTGGTGCAAAACCACAGGGAAGACTGATTGAACAACATGACATCTTTTTTGGCATCGCAAATAAAATCAGTGAGTTGATTCCTGCCGTGAATAAGCATTGGTCAGAAGTGGCAAATAAATGGCATTTTGATGCTTATCGACCCGTTACAGTAGTTGATGGGTACAAGATTGAATGGCAAGAGCAAAAAACAATTAGTGAAAATGAGTTAAAATTATTTTTTATTAACCTTGGTGGTTATTTACCAAATGAGTTTGAGGAGTTTCATCACAAATTATTAGTGGTTGCTAAAACTCAAGCAGAAGCGGTTAAAAAAGCCAAACAAAGTAAATTTTATCAAAGTCATACATGTGTAGAAGAGGGCAGTCAAGCAATAGCAACATCTCATGTTGATGATAAAATGCAAGTAGATGTTGATGATATTTATGATGTTAATGGTTTGTTATCTCATGGTGCTTTACAGATTAGCCCTTTAAAAGAAAAGCTGATTGAGCAAGATAAATTAGTCATTGGTTATATTAGCTTAAAATCTTTTAGATAACTGCTTGCTTAAAATGCCATATGAATATCTTAATATTGAAAATTTATATCCGTATTACACATTAAATGATAGGCAATAAAATATGAATGTGCTATCTTTACACTCATAGAAAATAAATTTTAAAATTTAGCAAAGCAAATTAAGTAGTCTTTGGATTTTTGCTATGAGCAATATTCGTCCCATTAAACATACCAGGCATTTTGTATATAATGTTTTGCAAAATACTCAGTATGACTCTTTTTTTAGTCGATATATCGATTATTTCTTAATATTTCTTATTATAACTAATGTTATTGCAGTTATTGCAGAATCAGTAGATGTTTGGTACTACCCCAACCAAATTTATTTTGATTTGTTTGAAGATTTTTCTTTAATCATTTTTAGTATTGAGTATTTGTTACGAATATGGTCTGTGATTGAAGAAAGACCAAGTAAACCTAGTTGGGAACAACGTTGGGAATGGGCAAAAAGTCCAAGTGCGATTATTGATTTATTGGCAATATTACCTAGTATCTTAAACTTTTTTGTTATCATTGATCTAAGATTCTTACGCATTTTACGTTTATTTAGGTTGCTTAAATTAACCCGTTACTTTGCTTCCATGCGTATCTTACTGACAGTGTTAAGTAAAGAAAAAGGCTCATTTCAGGCAGTTATTTTCATCCTATTTATTATGATTGTGCTTGCTTCAAGTGGCATTTATGTAGTAGAAAACCACGCACAACCAGAACAGTTTGAGTCAATACCCAAAGCCATGTGGTGGGCTGTTGTTACACTAACGACAGTTGGCTATGGTGATGTGATTCCAATTACCACAGCAGGTAAAATATTAGGTGCGATAATTACTATTTTAGGTGTTGGTTTAGCCGCTTTGCCTGCTGGTATTTTAGCATCGGGTTTAGCAAATGAGTTGGCACAACGTCGTGAGGAAATGGAACAAAACTTTCGTGAACTATTACTAGATGAAGATGTTGATTTAGTACAAAACCAAGCACGTGTTGAAACCATACGAAGTGAGCTGGGCTTGCCCAAAGAGGCTGCCCAAGATATTTTATTACAAGTTATCCGAGAGCAGAGATTAGAGAAGCGAGAAAGAGACGTTGAAAAAAAGAAAAACTTTTGTCCCCATTGTGGCGAGTCGTTGCATTAAGGTTACATTAAAATTGGAGTAGGTCGTCATAAGTTGTTGTTTAAACTGTGTTGTCAGCTCAACTCTAAATTAGTATATCCCAATAAACAACAACCTACCTAGGTTAGCTTTTTACTAATTTCTTGAACAACTTTTTCTAAACTTTTTGGATCAAAGCTGTCAATTGGCTTTTTTATTTCTTCAAAAAGCCAGTCATTATTAGCTCGTTTGATGGTTGCTACCCACAAGGTATGGCAGTCATTTGGTAGATTTGAAAAGATGCTGGTCATTGCTTGATTAGCGTTTTCATCATCTAAATTTATTTTGCCATTTTTAACTTTGGCTAATGCATCACCGGTATAAGAAGATACAATTAATACAATTTGTTGAACGTCGGTTTTTAGTTTGTTTAGACGTAGCTCTATTTGTTCTAGATCTTTCCTTAAATCAAGGTTGTCAATAATTTTATTTGGACGATGCCCATGTAAATCATCACCGTTATGGCGAATGGCTTCAGAACTATCCCTTAATTTTTTGTACCAAATTTTTTCAATACATTCTTTGTTATAGTCAAATAGTAAACAGGCAACATCTATATCCATTGGATGCTTGTTTTTTTTAAACTTGTTAACAAACCCCTTTTTTTGAACCTTTGTATAAGTGAATTCCATTGAAAAATATAAAGTGTTGCTAAGCCCCATAGTTTTTAGGCTCATTGAAGGGGTTTGAATTGAAGCAGGTTGATTTGAACGATACGTTGTCATGATTGATTTCTTCTTTATATATTATGCAGATTATTTGCTTTCTAATGCTTGATTATAGACAACTTGACTTAAAATTTCTGGTTCAACCGCTTTTAAGTCATCTCCAAAACCCCTTAACCACCAAACCAGTTGTGAGGTTAAATTAACAGTTGCATTAATTGTTATGGTTTTGTCTTCATTATAAGATACTTGTTGATCATGACTCAATTTGCTTTCGGTTAAGTGCTTAGCCGCTTTTTCTTTGAGTCGTAAAGTTATTTTAGTGTTTTTACCTTTGCCGGGTAATCGACTTAAAATAGGATCATTAAAGCCCATTGCACCACTTTGTAGATGTTTGTTTAAATCAAACCCTATAGGTGTTGTTGAATTTTCTTTTAAAACCTCTACTTTATCAAACCTGTGTAACGCAAACGATCGAATGACATTTTCTGGGTCTTCCACTTTGGTGGCAAGTAAATATAAAATAACGCCACGTTGGATGATTGCCAGTGGGTTAAGCTGATACTCTTGAGCCAGGGTTTTATCTCGCCCTGTATAACTGGCTACAATACGTTTTTTGGTAAAAACTGATTGATAGATGCAATCTTTTACTTTGCTGTCAATATCAGGTGCAATTAAAGGCTGGGTTGCAGGTTCAATACGGACGCGATCAACCCATGTTTGGTTAGCTTTGTTATCTGTCAATTGTTTTCTTGCAAGATTAAACCATGGGGTTAGTTCTTGTAAAATAGAAGGGGGTAATAATTGTGACAAGTTAGCTTGTACCATGCCAAAAGCAACAGCCTGTGATAGGTTCATGTTAGGAAAGCTTTCTTGTGGTGCATTATTTTTCCACCGCCAGCCTTGTGGATTTGCATTATTTTTTTCTAAAGGGAATCTTTTAGCTAGTGAGTTTAAATCTCTTTGTATGGTGCGGATGTTAACATTAATACCAACTAGCTTAAGGTTTTCTAAGATTTGTACAGTACCAATCCATTTAGTGCGTTGTAATTGAGATAAAACTTGCCATTGGCGTGCGGTTGTATTGGCACTGGTTTTATTATTTTGGACAATACTTTGGCTTTTTTCTGTTGTTGCTAGCGGTTTTTCTAAATTAGGCATAAGGGTTATTTATTATGTTGATAGCTGTTAAAATAAGTTAGAAAATTTAACATTCATCATCGCATGAATTGCATAAACTAGCAAGCCAGCTTAAAGCTAAGCAGGCTTATTTATGGTTACTCTAAAAATAGTTTTTTGTGTTGTTGACCAAAGTTAAGTCATACGTTTTGGTACAGTCGCTAAAAACTCAGCTCTTGCTGTTTCATTGGTTTTAAATTCACCTAGCATTGCCAAACTGCGTGTCGTTGACTGCTGTTTACTCACACCACGCATCATCATACACATATGAGCAGCATCCATAATCACAGCAACGCCACGGCAGTTTGTCGCTTCTTCAATTGCATTGGCAACCTCTTGTGTTAGGTTCTCTTGTATTTGCAAGCGACGTGCAAACATATCAATAATTCTGGCTACTTTTGATAAGCCTAGTACTTTACCGTTTGGCAAATATCCGACATGAGCAACACCATAAAAAGGCAAAATATGGTGTTCACAGAGTGAGTAAAACTCAATATTTTGTATCAATACCATTTCATCATTATCAGTGGGAAAAACAGCACCATTAGCAACTTCTTCTAGGCTTTGTTTATAACCACTAGTTAAATATTCAAATGCTTTTGCCGAACGCTCTGGGGTGTCTACCAAACCTTCGCGTGACAAATCTTCACCAGTTGAAGAAATAAGTTGGCTATATAAATGGGCATTGGGGTAAGATGATTGTGTCATGGTAAAATTTTAATAATTTAAAAAAACTATAGCTTAACGTTTAAACAAATTTTGTAAAGTGATTTTACAAAAAATAAGTTAATTTACAATTTTTAAGGCAGTTTAGTTTACAAGTGTACATTTAACTTGCGGTTATGTATAATCTTTAAAATTAAGAAACATATTAAACTAATAAGGAGTCAATATGTTATTAGAAGGGAAAAGATTTGTTGTGACTGGCATCGCAAGTAAACTTTCAATTGCCTGGTCTATTGCCGAAGCCTTACACCGAGAGGGGGCATCACTAATTTTGACATATCCAAATGATAAAATGAAAAAACGAGTAGATATGGCAGCTGAAGCATTTAATGCTGATTTAGTATTAAAGTGTGATGTCGCAACTGATGAATCAATTAATGAATGTTTTGACAAAGTTCGTGAACATTGGGGGGGTGATAAAAATGGTGAGATAGCGGGTATTGATGGTGTTGTGCATGCCATTGGTTTTGCACCAGCAGACCAATTAGATGGAAATTTTGTAGAAGTTACAACTAGAGAGGGTAGCCAAATTGCACATGATATTTCTGCTTATAGCTTTGTTGCTTTAGCAAAAGCATCACGTGATTTGTTGGTAAAACGTCAAGGTTCTTTGTTAACCCTCACTTATGAGGGAAGCATTTCGGTATTACCAAACTATAATGTAATGGGTATGGCAAAAGCAAGTTTGGAAGCAAGTGTCCGTTATCTTGCAACATCTATGGGTGGTGAAGGTATCCGTGTAAACGCAATTTCAGCTGGTCCTATTAGAACATTAGCAGCAAGTGGTATTAAATCGTTTAGAAAAATGTTAGATATTAATGAAAAAATTGCACCATTGCAACGTAATGTTAGCCAAATGGAAGTTGGTAATGCGGCCTTGTTTTTGCTGTCTCCTTGGGCTTCAGGTATTACAGGTGAGATACTTTTTGTTGATGCAGGCTTTAATACGGTTGCAATTAGTGAGCAATTGATGCAAATGGAAATGAGCGAGATTTAAGTATCGATATATAATATAGAAAAATGCCCATTATTTGTATTAAGTGGTATTTAACAATTAAAAAAATTAATTTTTTTAATAGCAATAATATAATTATTTTACAATTTAATACAAAAATAGATGTAAATCAGATAAAATAGATGTAAATCAGATGTAGACATTTTGTTTTTATATGTTACAGTTAGTCTTGTTGGTTAATTAAAAAAGTATTAGTATTTCCATTCTTAATTTTCTACGAAAGGACTAAATCAATTTTAAATAGGAGTCAGCATGAAAACGAAAATTCAATTAACTAGATTAGCATTAATGAGTGCACTTGTTAGTACATTTGCATTGGCAGGTTGTACTAACTCACTGAGTGAGGGTATCACAGCGCAAGGGACGCTTGATCCAAGTAACTTAGTTTTTCCTGATCTCAATGATGCATGGCAATTAGATGGGCAATTCCCGAATATTGAAAATATGAAAAAAATCAAACCAGGTATTGCAAAAGATGAACTTTATCAACTAATCGGTCGACCTCATTTTCGTGAAGCACAACATGCTCATGAGTGGGATTACATCATGAAGTTTTATAAAGATGATGATAGTGTACAGGTTTGTCAATACAAAGTTATTTTTGATAAAGAATTTAAAGGTCAACAGTTTTATTGGCTACCTGCTGATTGTGCTAAGTACTTAGTGACAAAAGCTCCAGTTGTACAACCACCAGCTCCAGTGGTTCATGAAAAGATCACATTAAATGCTGACACTTTGTTTAAGTTTGATGAGTTTAATTTGCGTAATATGTTGCCAGAAGGTCGTGCAGAACTTGATAAATTGGCAGCTAAGATTCGTGAGTATGGTTTGGAAGGCGATGTACGCCTAAATTTAACAGGTCATACAGACCATAAAGGTAGTGATGAGTATAATATGACTTTATCACAAAACCGTGCAAATACGGTGTTAGCTTATTTAGCTAATCAAGGTATTAATCCTTCAACGATGACAGCCAGTGGTGCTGGTGAACAATATCCTGTTAAACAATGTCCCGCTAACTTACCACGTCAGCAGGAAATTGACTGCTTACAACCAAACAGACGTGTTGATGTTGATGTTTTGATTTATAAATAAGCATTAAATGTTTAAAAAAGCGAATACTTAAATGAGTGTTCGCTTTTTTTATTTCAATACATTTTTCAGTTAAGAAAACTTCTTGAAAAAATAAGTGTTTGCAACTAGAATTGCGAGATTGCTTTTTTATAAAAATGTATCAGTGTTCTGTAATTTATATTTAGCAATTAATATAAAACCTTTTTGCTGTGTTTATTTCAGCATTTTTTTTAAGAAACTTTAGATAAAATGTAATGTTAAGTAACACTCTGACACTTTTATAGTTTGCTTATAGTATTATCAATCAAACATGGGCAATGTTTGATTGATATCTAGCAGTCTAAAATATTTTCTTGGTATACAAGTTTATGGAGGTCTAAATGACACAACAACCCGCACAAGATCGGTTAGTACATGAAAGTGACGATCTGCAGGATTTTACCTTTCCTAAAGGTACAGTTAAAGGATTAGTTTTAACATCAATTTTTGCTATTATTAGCTTGTTGCTATATCAAGTGTTGCCTTTTGATATTAATGCAAATAAAGGTTTGGCATTGTTATTTTTTATTGGTGCGTTATGGCTAACGGAAGCTATGCACGTTACCATTACAGCAATATTAGTGGTTGTCATCAGTGCTTTTTTAGGGATACCAGAGATTGATGCACCAACATCACTTAAAAACTTTGCCAACCATTTAATCTTTTTATTTTTGGGTGGTTTTGCTTTAGCGGCTGCATTACACGTGCAAAAGTTAGATAAGAAAATTGCACTTAAGCTTATTAACATGTCTGGTGGTAAGTTAGGTTATGCTGTTTTCTTGGTTTTTGTAGTAACTGCTTTTTTATCTATGTGGATTTCCAACACGGCAACCGCTGCTATGATGTTACCTTTGGGTTTAGGTTTATTGACTCAAGTTGATAAAGAAAATGATAGAGGAACCTTTGTATTTGTATTATTGGGTATTGCTTATTCTGCTAGTTTAGGTGGCTTAGGTACTATTATTGGATCGCCGCCAAATGGTATTGCTGCAGAGGCTTTAGGTATTGATTTTGCTCAATGGATGAAATTTGGCATTCCAGTTATGTTGGTATTAATGCCAATATTGCTTGGAACTATGTATTTAATACTTAAACCTAATTTAAGTCAAACTATTGTTGCGTCTCCTTCAGATAATATCCCGTGGACACGTAGCCGTGTTTTAACCATGGTTGTTTTTATTACCACTGCATTGTTGTGGATTTTCTCTAAGCAAATTAGTGGTTATTTAGGTGGTATCGCTAAATTTAATACTGTGATTGCACTAAGTGCAATTGTTGCGGTAGTTGGTTTAGGGCTTGTTAAATGGAAACAAGTATCTGACAATACCGATTGGGGTGTATTAATGCTTTTTGGTGGTGGTATTGCACTATCAAATATTTTAAAAGTTTCTGGTGCCTCTAAGGTACTTGGTGAAACTGTTGCGAGTATGCTGTCAACTTCACCAATATTACTGGTTATGCTAGTGATTGCAGGCTTTATTATCTTCTTGACAGAGTTTGCCTCAAATACAGCGTCTGCAGCTTTATTAGTACCTGTATTTGCCGCAATTGCAACTGAAATGGGATTACCGCAAGAGGTGCTTGTATTAATTATTGGTATTGGTGCATCCTGTGCATTTATGTTGCCAGTTGCCACACCACCCAATGCGATTGTTTTTGGTACAGGACTAATCAAACAGCGTGAAATGCTACGCATTGGTATTGTACTAAACATTGTTTCTATGATTATTGTTGGCTTGTGGGCTTACTTCTTTTTGGTTTAATTTAAATAAAGCTTGAAGCAAAAAAACCGATGTATAAACATACATCGGTTTTTTTGAGTTATTTAAAGTATTAAATTAAAAAGGAAGTCAGTGTTAAAAAACGATTGTAGCTGATAGTTTACTTAAAACTAGTTGCCTGACAATCTAACCATACCCAACCATTTTCTAACCATTCCATAATAGTGAGTTCATCAACCTCATTGAGTTGTTGATAGCCTAAAGGGTTACCATCTGCTAACTGTTTTAGTAAGTTTATTTGACTGGTTGATAGGTCAGTTAAAGCTTGTCCATTAGCATATATGGTTATTATGCCATTTTTCTTTAAATAGATTAAACGGCTATTATAATCAATTTTTAAAGTTGCCCCATTTTGCAGTTGTGCCATTACTTCATCTACATTTAAGGTTTCTTCTGGTATTAAAATATCATATTGTCTTTTACTTACTGATTCAGCTATTGATTGAGTTAATAAGTTATTGCCAATAGGGGAGTTAAGTAGTTCAATAAGTTGAGATTTTATATGATTGATGCTGTCATTTTTTAACTCACCAACAGCTTGTAATTGTTGAGTAAGTAGCATAGGTTTAAAAATACTTGGTTCACTGGTCGCAACATCTGCAAGGCTATCAAAAATTTGCATCATGCTGGGTCGCCTAAAGCCAAAAGAGAAAGTTAGGCAGTTATCTTGTGCAACACCAAAATGTGACAGTTTTGGCGGTACGTATAATACATCGCCAGCTTCTAAGATTTCATCAAAAATAATATCGCCCATGTCATCAAAGATACGAATTGGCTGATCAGGTACAAATTCAGTGCTTTCATCACAGTATTTACCCAGCTGCCAGCGTCTATGTCCATATCCTTGGGCAAGAAATACATCATAATCATCATAATGTTTGCCGACCGAGCCACCTGTTGGAGCGACTGATACCATAATGTCATCTCTTTGCCATTGTGGAATAAAATCAAATGCCTGCCATAAACTAGCCAATTCTGGTGACCATTGTTCTAGATTTTGAACCAATACTGTCCATTTATTTGGCAGATTATCAAAATCAGATTCTTTTAATGGGGTGTTTTTTACCTTCCAGTGATAATCACTCTCGCTGGTTGAATTATCATTTCCTTGTTTTGGTATTTGGGTAATCAATCGTGCTGTTGCTTCTTCATCTAATGCCAGACCCAAAATATCATTTGGTTTAAACATACCAATTAACTGTGGCAAACCTTGCTTGATAAGTAAGGGTTTTTTTTGCCAATATTCTGCTAAAAATTGTTCGGGGGTTATGTTATTTGGTAGGCAATGGGGGATGGTAGTCATGGTTATTTACCTGTCAATCTATTTAAAAAAATTTAAATTTTTTGTAATTCTATCAGCATATGTCTCACAAAAAATAGCATATTCTTGTTTCAATTCTGCTAAAAATTTTTCTAATCGTAGACGTGTCTGGATGATTTCAAAGGATATAGAACCACCACCATAACCTCTATAGTCAGGATTAACCAAATTAATGCGTGGTATGTTAATTTAGCCATATAAATTATCCGTTATTAAAGTGTGGATATTAGCATAAAATTTAAAAAGCGTGAATTTTCACGCTTTTTTACTGCTTAATTAAAAATATTACTATGGCTATTTAACCTTGCTAACAATAACTCACTATCCACAACTTTATAAACAAGCAATAAATCAGGTTTGACATGGCATTCACGGTAACCGTTCCAATTGCCAACAAGATTATGGTCTCTATACTTAGTTGCTAATGGTTGTTGATTAAGCAAGCTATGCAAAACCTCGATTAAATCAGCCGTTAGTTTAACCTTTTTATAATCTCGGTTAAAATCTTTACTGATTCGTAAAGTTAGCATAATCATCATGCTCCACTAATAAATCTTCTAAATTAGTGTATGATGTGCCACCGCCATTTTCCAACTCATTGATTGCTCTTTGCGTACTAAGATTTGGCTGTTGTTCATAATCAAATGACAAGGGAATACTATTGGTTCGTGCGATTTGATTAAGAAAGATTTTTACCGCCTGTGACGGTGGTAAACCATATCTATCAAGTACCGCAAAAGCTTGGTCTCGTAATTCTTTATCAATACGAATGTTGTAATTAACCGTAGCCATATATCCTCCAAAAAACCGTTATATGTACAGTCATTGTAAAATTAATAATGTACAAAGTCAAATTACTAATATTTTACGGTGATTTCTATAGCTTCCCAATCCACTCATTAATGGCTTTTGCCTGCTTATCTGCATTACCAATATAGGTAGCAGGGGTTAGTTTACGTAAGCGTGCTTTATCTGTATCACTAACCGTATTTAGCTCATCACTATCAATAAATTCCAGCATTGCTTCACGTGTCATGGCATTACCACGAGTCAAAGCTTTTAGTTTTTCGTATGGATTTTCCACTCGGTAGCGACGCATGACAGTTTGAATCGGTTCTGCCAATACTTCCTGTGCATTGTCTAAATCCTCATTTAAACGGTCTGGGTTTAGTTCTAGTTTGCCTGTGCCTTTTAAGCAAGCATCATAAGCAATCATACTTTGGGCAAGACCCACACCGATATTACGTAGCACAGTAGAATCTGATAAATCACGTTGCATACGGCTGATAGGCAGTTTTTCGCCTAAATGAGCCATCATCGCATTTGCTACCCCTAAGTTACCTTCTGAGTTTTCAAAGTCTATTGGATTGACTTTGTGTGGCATGGTAGATGAGCCAACTTCGCCTTCTTTAAGTTTTTGCTTAAAGTAGCCAAGGCTAATATATTGCCAAACATCACGGTTATAGTCGATTAATACCGTATTAAATCGACGCACGGCATCAAACAATTCAGCAATGTAGTCGTGCGGTTCGATTTGGGTAGTATAAGGGTTAAAGGTGATGCCTAAACGCTCTGAGATGAATGCTTGAGCATGTTCTTCCCAATCCACATTTGGATAGGCAGATAGATGGGCATTGTAGTTGCCAACCGCACCGTTAATTTTACCTAAAATTTCCACCTGCTTGATTTGCTTGATTTGGCGAGCAAGGCGGTAGGCGACGTTTGCCATTTCTTTGCCCAGTGTCGTTGGGCTGGCAGTTTGACCATGAGTGCGTGATAGCATGGGTTGCTCGGCATGAGTGGTTGCTAAGTCAGCGATCCTATCGGTTACTTGTTGTAGTTTTTTGACAAGAACTTCACGGCTATCTTTTAGCATTAAGGCATAGCTTAAGTTGTTAATGTCTTCAGAGGTGCAAGCAAAGTGGATAAACTCCAGACTATCTGCTAAGTTTGCTGCGTTGGCAGAAGAATAACTACGGAACTTATCTTTAATAAAATACTCTACTGCTTTTACATCATGGTTGGTGGTTTTTTCGATGTCTTTTACCGCTTGAGCATCAGCTTGGTCAAACTTACTCACAATGTTATCCAAAAATGCATTGGTTGCTTTGTCAAACGGGGCAAGTTCTTTAATAGCGGGGTTATCTGCAAGTGATTGTAACCAGCGGATTTCTACAGTTACACGCGCTTTAATAAGTCCATATTCTGATAAATGCTCACGCAGACTATCAGCTTTTGACGCATAGCGACCATCGATAGGGGATAGGGCAGTTAAAGCAGAAAAACTCATAATTTAGCACCTTAATTTACTTAAATTGGGATAAACAACAGGAATAAAGTTTTATCAATATTGTAACAGAAACAAGCTGTTTGTTTTGTGCATTTTTCAAATGTTCAGACATAAAAAATAGGCACATAACAAAAATATACTCATTGTTTGTAATTAGCATAAAGTTAGTTGCTAATGGGGCATTAGCGGGGAGCATTGATTGTTTAAATATTGATGGTTTGAATAATGCCACCACCTAAACAAACTTCATCAAGGTAAAACACAACAGATTGACCTGGGGTAACGGCACGTTGGGATTGAACAAAAATTACCGTAACTTGCGAGCCATTGTCAGCATTTGCAAATACTGTACATTCTTGGTCGGGCTGGCGATAGCGTGTTTTTGCCATACATTTTAAGCCTGTGTTACTAAATAGTTGGGCTGGGGGAGTGCGTGCTACCCAGTCAAGTTTATAGGCTGTTAACTCATTGCTCATTAACATTTGATGTTCGTGCCCTTGTCCAACAATAAGTCTGTTGTTGCTTAAATCTTTTGCTAATACAAACCAAGGCTCTTCTGGTCTGTTTTTTACGCCGCCAATACCAATCCCACCACGCTGTCCTAATGTGTAGTACATCAAGCCATCGTGTGTGCCAATTTTAACGCCGTCATCGCTATAAATATCGCCTTTTTGTGCTGGTAAATATTGCTGCAAAAAATCTTTAAAACGACGTTCGCCAATAAAACATATGCCTGTTGAGTCTTTCTTTTTAGCTGTTATCAAATTGTATTCTTCAGCAATTTTACGCACAGCAGGTTTTTCTAACTCGCCAACAGGGAATAATGTTTTAGCAATTTTGTCGCCACCAACCGCATGTAAAAAGTAGCTTTGGTCTTTGTTGTTATCCAGTCCTCGCAACAGTTGTGCAACCGTGTCGCCAGCAGTATTTTTATAGTTGATACTACGACGAGTATAGTGACCTGTTGCGATATAATCAGCACCTAATGTAAGTGCATAATCTAAAAATGCTTTAAATTTAATTTCTTTATTGCATAAAATATCAGGATTAGGTGTGCGACCTGCTTTATATTCTGCCAAAAAATGTTCAAAAACATTGTCCCAATATTCCATAGCAAAATTTGCAGTATGTAATTTAATCCCGATTTTATCCGCAACGGCTTGAGCATCTGCTAAATCTTCCATGGCTGTGCAGTATTCTGTACCGTCATCCTCTTCCCAGTTTTTCATAAACAAGCCTTCGACCTCAAATCCTGCTTGTTTCAACAAAACTGCAGAAACAGAGGAGTCAACACCGCCAGACATACCAACAATAACCCTTACTTTACTGGGATTAGGGATATTTGATAGTTTAAGCACTGGCTGTGCTAAGATGAGTTGTGGATTTGCTTGAATATTGTGCTTGCTCATAAAGTTAAAGTCGCTAATAACATTATTAAATACAGATTAAATAAGATAGTGATTATACTATGATATGATAAAGCTTAACTAAAAAATAACAACTGTTGTATCGGTTTAAATTGTATAAGTTTAAATAATGTTAACTGTTTGGATGATGTATGATAAAAATAGGGCAGGGTATTGATGTGCATGCCTTTTATGATAATGGCACACAAAATCAATTTGTTACTTTGGCTGGGCTACAAATACCACACAAGCTAAGTTTAAAAGCACATTCGGATGGCGATGTGGTATTACACGCATTGGCAGATGCTTTGCTTGGTGCGATGGCAATGGGAGACATTGGTCAACATTTCCCTGATACAGATGATGCCAATGCTGGCTTAGACTCTCGCGTTTTATTGCGTAATGTTTATGCGTTAATTAAAAGCAATGGATATATATTAGGCAATGCTGATATAACCATTATGTGTGAACGTCCTAAAATTTTACCACTTAGGCAGGCAATGCAAAAAAATATTGCCCATGACTTACAAACAGATGTTGCAAATATAAGTGTTAAAGCAACAACGACTGAAAAATTAGGATTTACGGGTAGGCAAGAGGGTATTATGGTTTCGGCAGTTGTGTTATTAACACAAACATAATTATGGATATTGATAGGCTTAAGCTAATTGATTTTTTGAAAACCTTGTCAAGCTAACCTAATATTTATAATTTAAACAATTGGCTTGTAATTATAAAGCCAAGCCCTATATCTAATTTACATAAACCTTGATAATTTTTTACTTTAATATTTGGAGAAAAACATGAGCGAACAAAATAATACAACACAAAATGTCGAGCAAACCATTCGTGATCAAATTAAAGAACATAAAGTACTTCTTTATATGAAAGGTACGCCACAATTTCCACAATGTGGTTTTTCTGCACGTGCAATTGAAGTATTAACAAAAGTTGGTCGTCCTTTTGCTTTTGTTAATATTTTAGAAAACCCAGAAATTCGTGCAACATTGCCAAGCATTGCAAATTGGCCAACTTTTCCGCAATTATGGGTTAATGGAGAGTTGATGGGTGGCTCTGACATTATTTTGGAAATGTATGAATCAGGGGAACTACAGCCACTAATCGAAGAACATAGCCCAGCTGTTGAATAAGTTTTAAACTAAGTTTTAAACAAAGGTGAATGTCATTAAAAAAACCTCAATCAATTTTGGTTGAGGTTTTATTATTTAGAGTAACTTATCTTAATTTAAGAGGCTGCTTAAAAAGCATATAACATACCAAGGGTGGTTGATAAATTTACACGGCTATCTACCATTGGGCTGTCATAAACTTCATCTGGGTTATAAGCCACTTTTTGGTTAAAAAACAACCCCCAATCTTGATTGAAGTCATAATTTGCACGTAATCCAGCATAAGGGTGCAAGCTACTATCAGTAGAATATTGATGAATACCTGTTTTGTCAGCTTCTTTTTTACTCACACCATAATAATAATTGTTAAAGTCATCATTTTGCCATTGCACACCAACTGATGGATAAACAGTTAAATTGCCTGTATTTAATCTGGCTAAATATTCCAATTTACCAATTGTACCGCCGCTTTTATCCATAACATCACTCATGGCTTGACCACGAAATGCACCATAAGGCGTAATGTTCATATAACTTACTCCAGCAAAAACACTGGCATCGCGTTCTTCAAGCATTTTAAAAGCACCTTTAGCATTGTCTGAGTCATAATTGCCACCGCCATACTGTACCAAAACAGACAGTTCATTACGGTTATTTTTGATAAAATTGTAGCCAAGTTGGTTGCCTCTTGCATAAATGCTACTATTGTCATAGAAAAAAGTTGGTACAACAGTGATATTGTTGTCATAATCTTTATAGCCAGCATCCGTATGGTGCATATTGACCCCAATTTGTAATTTACCATTTTTTTGTTGTTGCAAGCTTTGAGCATTTGCGATGTTAATTAAACAAGCTGTAGCTGTTATTGCAAATATTGTGGTTAATAATTTCATGATGAACTCCTGTCTGTCCATTTTATTGTATCTACAAGTAGTATAATCAATAATAGTATAGGTGAATTATTAATTAGTGGCTATATTTGTTTAACGACAGATTTTTATATGTAGGCTTAAACCCGTTGGTTATATTTCGTATAATGTATATTATGTTAAATAAAGTATTTCTTACTATTTATGCAAAAATATAGCAAAAAATCTTTATACCCTTTTTAAATACAATACGTTTAAATGCAATACTCTATTTTTTACAGCATTAATTGCACACATCAACATATTATTGCTTACTTTAACGAATTGCTAGTGATTAGTTGGCTATCAATAATGTAGATACGACTTTTTTTCTTACTTAATATATACTAGCTAAAAAGCATGAAGAAAAGGAATAAAATGACTTTAAAACAGTATCAATCTTTTATTGCTGTCGCTAATCATGGTAGTTTTAGTGAAGCTGCCGAACAAACAGGTATTTCTCAGCCAACTTTAAGTCGTCTAATAAAGCAATTAGAAAATGAGTTGCAAGTTGAGCTAATTGATAGATATCATCGACCTTTACAACTAACCAATGTTGGCGATTTTTTTTATAAAAACTTAAAAACCTTGCTCAATGAACTTGATACATTAACCGCTTTAACTAAAACAATGGGCAAACCCTCCCCTACACTAACGATTGGCTTTGTTCCATCCGTTTTATATGGGTTATTACCTGATGTGATTGAACTATTAAAGCAACAATATCCTGATTTAGAAGTTCAACTAAAGGACATTAGTTCTTATCAACAAATTGAGGCTTTAAAATCAGGCGATATTGATGTTGGTTTGGGACGTTTTGCATTTAATAATAAACAGATACAACAAGTATTATTACGCAACGAGCCTTATGTTGCCGCACTACCAATTAAACATGCATTGGCAAATAAAGAAGTCATGCAATTAAGTGATTTAGTTTCAGAAACATTAATTTTATACCATCAGACTTTTTTACCTAAAACGACCCAAAATGGTATTACAGAACCCCTGCTTCATATATTTAACGAAGCTGGACTAAAGCCACATAAAACAACACAAGTGCGTGATTTGCAAATAGCATTAGGGTTAGTTGCAGCCTTTGAAGGAGTCACACTGGTACCAGAAAGCCTTAAAACAGAAAGAACGGATAAGATTGTTTACAAACCGATACAACACAAAAATGCAACTTCCCCAATTTATTTGCACACCTTGGCAGACCTTTATCATCCAGCTGTTGAAAGGTTTCTTAATGTTATTTATAAAATATACGAAATTAGAAAGGTCAACTATTCTGAGAGGTCTTTAAAGTAGTTTTGTTGTTTTTGTGTAAAGTTAAACGATAATTGTTATACTAAATTTTACATAAAAACTAAATAGTAGATTGAGTAAGTTATTATAAATCTAAATTTTTAAATTTTATTTTTAAATAAATTAAGATAAAATATATTATAATTTAAGTTTATCTTAATTATTTCATACATTTTTTCCTAACATAGTAATGAATTAGTAATGAATTTTTTATAAATTATGACTATAATTAACATTGGACAATATAAAGTCATTAGTTAATATTTTTTTGTATTATTTATTATTAATGATGAGACATAATAAGGAGATAAAATGTCACATTCTGCAGGTCTTCGCTTTCGTCAAGCAATTGAACAACAAAAATCAAATAATCAGCCTCTACAAATCGTTGGCACTATTAATGCATATACGGCAATGATGGCTACTCAAGTAGGTCACAAAGCACTTTATCTTTCTGGTGCAGGTGTGGCAAATGCTTCTTATGGATTGCCTGACCTTGGCATGACCAGTCTTGATAATGTACTAGAAGATGCCAGTCGCATCACCAATGCGGTTGACACTCCCCTACTCGTTGACATAGACACCGGCTGGGGTGGTGCATTTAACATCGCTCAAACGATTAAAAAAATGGAAAAAGCTGGTGTTGCAGCCGTTCATATTGAAGATCAAGTTGCCCAAAAACGTTGTGGACACCGCCCAAATAAAGAAATTGTAAGCACCATAGAAATGGTTGACCGCTTAAAAGCAGCTTTAGATGCTAAAGTGGACTCTAATTTTGTTGTAATGGCACGTACCGATGCCCTATCAGTAGAAGGTTTAGACGCAGCGGTTGAACGTGCAGTAGCTTTTCAAGAAGCTGGTGCAGATATGATTTTTGCCGAAGCATTGACAGATATTGAAATGTATCACAAATTTACGGATGTGCTTGATATTCCTGTATTGGCTAATATGACAGAATTTGGTCAAACCGATCTCTACACCACTGAACAACTTTATAACGTTGGTGTGGAAATGGTGTTGTATCCATTATCAGCATTTAGAGCAATGAACAAAGCTGCCTTGAATGTTTATCAGCATTTGTTAAAAGATGGTACGCAAGCAGCAACTGTTGACAGTATGCAAACTCGTATGGAGCTATATGATTTCTTAAACTATCATCAGTTTGAGCAAACTTTAGACAAGCTATTTGCGGATAAAAAATAACTTTAATCGCAGTTTTAATAACTAATTTTTAATTATTTGGTGTGAATGTTTTCATTCATCTTTATTTTCACTCATCTTTGATATGTAACGTAACACCAAATACCCCATATCATTTTAACTAGTAACAACTTAATAAAAGGATTTAAGTATGTCTAAAAAAACTGAAAAAAAACCAGCATTTAAACCAAAAAAGTCGGTTGCTCTATCAGGAGTTGCTGCAGGTAACACTTCCCTTTGTACGGTTGGTAAATCTGGCAACGATTTAAGTTATCGTGGCTATGATATATTAGATTTAGCAAAAAATTGCGAGTTTGAAGAAGTAGCTCACTTGTTGATTCATGGTCATTTGCCAAACAAACATGAGTTAGCAGCATATAAAACCAAACTGCAAACCATGCGTAACCTGCCTGTTAATGTATTGGCTGTGCTTGAAAACTTACCAGCAAATGCTCATCCTATGGATGTTATGCGTACAGGTGTTTCTGCAATGGGCTGTACTTTGCCAGAACGTGAAAGCCAGCCGACTTCAGAAGCCCGTGACATTGCTGACAAACTAATTGCTAGCTTAGGCAGTATGTTACTTTACTGGTATCACTTTAGCCACAATGGAAAAGCGATTGAACTAGACAGTGAAGAAGATAGCATTGGGGGTCATTTTTTACATTTACTGCATGGTGAACGCCCTAGCAAATCACAGGTAAAAGCGATGCATATTTCGCTCATTTTATATGCCGAGCATGAGTTTAATGCTTCGACCTTTACTTCTCGTGTCATCACTGGTACTGGTTCTGATATGTTCTCAGCAATTTCTGGTTCTATTGGTGCACTAAAAGGTCCTAAGCACGGTGGTGCAAACGAAGTAGCATATGATATCCAGTCTCGTTATCGCAGTGCAGATGAAGCAGAAGCTGATATTTTAGAACGCTTGGCTAAAAAAGAAATCGTTATTGGTTTTGGTCACCCAGTTTATACCATCTCTGACCCTCGTAATGTGGTTATCAAAGAAGTCGCTCGTGACTTATCAAAAGAGTCTGGCGATATGAGGCTATTTGATATTGCTGAGCGTTTAGAAACCATTATGTGGGATAACAAGAAAATGTTCCCTAATTTAGATTGGTTCTCGGCAGTTAGCTATAACAAACTAGGCGTACCAACAGATATGTTTACACCATTGTTTGTTATCTCTCGTACGACTGGTTGGGCAGCACATGTACTTGAGCAACGTGCAGATGGCAAAATTATCCGCCCAAGTGCTAATTACACTGGTCCTGATGATCAAAAATTTGTACCAATGAGTAAACGTAAGTAATATTACGAGGCTTATTTTTATTCAAATAAGGATGAGCTAGAGAGGACTTGTTGAATGTCAAACTTAGCATGAACCCTCGATAAAAACTTAAAAGGTTTTAAAGGTTGAATAACCTTACCATCTTGCCGAGGCGGGCGGTTTCCTCCTTCCCCGTCCGTTTTGGCTCTTTTTTGGTGGTGGCAATATATTGATACTTTTATGCTGACACTTTTATTATAATTTCAGTAAAAAACCTGTTACAGACAAACACTGTTATCAAAGTTTAAACCTACAGTACTATTAAGGAATTTTAGTTATATAAATACAGTGGTGAAAGCCACAGAAAAGATGCCCATTAGCCACGCCTAACATGATATTGATTTTATAGAGTCAAGTTGTGTTTTTTTGGATGTAGCCCTGAGGGATACTGTCAATCCTAATTATGATGAGCTTAATTATGCTGGGATTGTCAGGCAATGACACCTTATTCGATAAATTTACTAATATGTGATACATCGAAAATTTGTCAACTAACAGTCGCAAGATTGTTATCTTCCTCGCAGTTTGACTGCATTCAATAAAACCATTAAGCAAATATATATCGTCATTAAAATAGACTTTATTATTTGCTTAACTTGTTAGGAGTTGTAACTATGTCTATTGGCATTAAAACTACAGAACGACCTGATTTTGACGAAGTTTTACAAAAAATCACCGATTATGTCCATGATTATCAAATCAGTAGCGAAGAGGCATATACCACCGCTCGTTACTGTGTAATGGACAGCTTAGGCTGTGCTATGCAGGCGTTAGACTACCCTGCTTGTGTGAAGATGTTAGGTCCTGTTGTGCCTGGAGCAAGTATGGCTGGCGGTGCTCGTGTGCCTGGTACATCTTATGAGCTTGACCCTGTGATGGCAGCATTTAATATTGGTGCGTTGATTCGTTGGTTAGATTTTAATGATACATGGCTAGCGGCAGAATGGGGACATCCCTCAGATAATTTAGGTGCTATTTTGGCAGTTGCCGATTATGTTAGTCGTAAAAATATCGCTGAAGGTAAAGCACCACTAACCATGAAAGATGTATTGACAGCATCTATTATGGCACATGAGATTCAAGGGGTGATTGCTTTAGAAAATAGCTTTAATCAGGTAGGGCTTGACCATGTGTTATTGGTACGGATTGCTTCAACAGCAGTGGTCAGTAAACTACTAAAATTAAACCGTGAAGAGACCATTAATGCGGTTTCAAATGCATGGGTTGATGGTGGTGCGTTACGTACTTATCGTCATGCTCCAAATACTGGCTCTCGTAAGAGCTGGGCAGCTGGTGATGCAACCAGCCGTGGGGTACGCTTAGCATTGATTGCTCAAACAGGCGAGATGGGATATCCGTCAGCACTGACCGCAAAAAACTGGGGCTATTATGATGTATTATTTGATGGTAAGCCATTTGAGTTTACCAGAGACTACGGCAGTTATGTTATGGAAAATGTGTTGTTTAAGATTTCCTTCCCTGCTGAGTTTCATGCCCAAACTGCGGTTGAATGTGCGATGGCGTTACACAATGAGGTAAAAGACCGTGTAGATGACATTGAACGGATTGAAGTGCAAACACAAGAGGCTGGCTATCGCATTATTGATAAGTCTGGACCTTTAGCCAACCCTGCTGACCGTGACCATTGTTTGCAATATATGGTGGCAGTACCGCTTATTTTTGGTCGTTTAACCGCTGCCGACTATGAAAATAACGTGGCGAGTGATCCATGTATTGACCAATTGCGTGATATGATGGAGGTTACAAAAAATGATATCTTTACTAAAGAGTATTTTGACCCTGACAAACGTGCGATTGGTAATAGTGTGCAAGTATTTTTTAAAGATGGTACAAGCACTAAGCAAGTAAGAGTAGATTACCCAGTGGGTCATCGTCGTCGCCGTGATGAGGGCATTCCACTATTAAAAGATAAGTTTGAATACAGTATCCGTGGTAAGTTGTCGCAAAAAATATCCCAGCAGTTGCTTGATTTGTGCAATGACCATAATACATTCTGTGCAACGCCTGTGAATGAGTTTATGAGCTTATGGGTTCGATAAAAGTCCATTAGTTTTAATAACTACTACATCACTTTAGCATTAGAAATCCTGTGTTTAAACATGGGGTTTTTGTTTTCTCATTTGATTACTGAAAAGGTTTCTGATGAAGAAATAGAACAAGCAGTGATTGAGGGTGCTTTTGAACGTTTAATGAAAAGTAAAATATTGCTGAAAAATTGGATTTTGAGATAGAAATACCTACCATAGTAGCGTAGGTTTGCAACCAATTATCATTGTTTGGTTTTGTGTGTCAATAGGATTTACGGCTACTAAGGATAATCCACCATGAAAATTACAGCATTTATATTTGATGATTTTGAAACCTTGGATTTATTTGGTGTTGTTGAAATATTTGGTAGAATTGCCAATTCTAAAATTCAATATATATCAATCAATGGTGGTATTGTTAGTAATAAAGATGGTGTACGCTTAGAAACCATTACTGTAGAAAATTTGCTAACATTAACCGATGTTTTATTGGTAGTCGGTGGTCAAGGTACTCGTCAGTTAGTTAATGATGAAGAATTTTTGCAAATCTTAACTCGTCTTGCTTATCAAGCAACATGGGTGCTAAGTGTGTGTACAGGTAGTGCATTACTTGCCAAAGCAGGGTTGCTGGATGGTAAACGTGCTACTTCCAATAAAAAGGCATGGCAATGGGTCATTAGTCAGTCTGACAAGGTGCAATGGGTTAGGCAAGCACGTTGGGTGGTTAATGGTAAATTTTATACTTCATCAGGTGTCGGTGCAGGGATAGATATGAGTTTAGGTTTTGTAGCAGATAGATATGATGTGCAATTTGCTCAAAATATTGCTGATGAAATCGAATATCGTTGGCTAAGGAATGCTGATATTGATGAATTTGCTGAACGATGGCAATGAAAAATGAAAAGAACAAGCGGCGTGGGTTGTGGACCAAAGCCCACAAGATAATCAGACATCTAATATAAAAGGGTGCGTTGTACGCACCGAAAAAATGAGTGGAACTCAAGGAGCAAAAGACAGTGGGAAAAGTAAACGATGTTGAACTTCAGAAAAATCACAGATTTTTCTCTTGCGTCGGGTCAAAGCAGTGCTTTGCTATTTCCCTCCTCACAGCCCTGATTGGAGAGGAAAGCAGGATTAGCTCCAAAAAATAAAAACGTTATTGTTTATTCTTAATAAGCCATTGTTCCAAAATAGTAATTTTTTAAAAAGATTTTAGATTGTAAGATTTTAATAGTGGGTAATTTTTACCGATTAATTTATAATAAGTAAGTTTTTTAGTCGCCAGCACACAATAAGGTGCCAGCAGATAATTCATTAAATTTAAAATCCATATCAAGGAAATTTTATGACCCAGATATTTAAAACCACTCAAACCCTACCTGTCGAGATGAATGCTGAATATATCAAAGCATTGCCTAACTCCGATGTTCACTACTTTGACACCAAAAAAGCTGTTGAAGAAATTGCAGCAGGTAGCTATGATAAACTGCCATTTTCATCAAAAGTATTGGCAGAAAACTTAGTACGACGTTGCCCACCAGAAGATTTAAAAACTGCCTTAGAACAGCATATTTTCCGTAAACAAGATGTTGATTTCCCTTGGTTTCCTGCTCGAGTTGTTTGTCATGACATCTTAGGTCAAACAGCATTTGTTGATTTAGCAGGCTTACGTGATGCCATTGCTTTAGCAGGTGGTGACCCTTCAAAAGTTAACCCAATTGTGCCAACTCAGTGCATTGTTGACCATTCGTTGGCGGTAGAACACCCAGGCTATGAAGAAAATGCCTTTGAAAAAAACCGTGCGGTAGAAGACCGTAGAAACGATGACCGTTTTCATTTTATTAACTGGTGTCAAGAAGCATTTGACAATGTTAACGTTGTACCACCAGGTAACGGTATCATGCACCAAATTAACCTAGAAAAGATGTCGCCAGTAGTGCAAGTGTGTGCTGATACCGCTGGTCATAAAATCGCCTTCCCTGATACCCTTGTGGGAACGGACAGTCACACGCCTATGGTTGATGCCTTGGGGGTTATTTCGGTCGGTGTTGGTGGTTTGGAAGCAGAAAGCGTGATGCTGGGTAATCCATCTTATATGCGTTTGCCAGATATTGTCGGTCTTGAAATTACTGGCAAAATGAACAAAGGTATAACGGGTACTGATTTAGTATTAGCAATTACTGAGTTTTTGCGTGATGAAGGTGTAGTTTCAGCATACGTTGAATGCTTTGGTGATGGTGTTAAAACCCTGTCAGTTGGCGACCGTGCTTCTATCTCAAATATGACGCCAGAATATGGTGCAACTGCGGTAATGTTTTATATTGATGAACAAACCATTGATTACCTACGCTTAACTGGACGCAGTGATGACCAAGTAAAACTGGTAGAGCAATATGCCAAAGAAGTAGGTTTATGGGCAGACGGCATGAAAGACGTAGAGTATGAGCGTGTGTTAAAATTCGATTTATCCACTGTTACTCGTAACATTGCAGGTCCTAGTCGCCCGCATGCTCGTGTTGGTACAAAAGACTTGGTTGCTAAAGGCATTGCTCATGCTGAAGGTGAAGCCATACCTCAAGTACCTGTTAATCCAGAAGATGGCACCATGCCAGACGGTGCCGTGATTATTGCAGCCATTACCAGCTGTACCAATACCTCAAATCCACGTAATATGATAGCGGCAGGCTTAATGGCTCGCAATGCCAATGCGAAAGGTCTGGTACGCCAGCCTTGGGTAAAATCATCGCTTGCCCCAGGTTCTAAAACGGTAAAAATGTATCTTGAAGAAGCAGGACTGTTACCCGAATTGCAAAAACTCGGCTTTGATGTGGTCGCATTTGCTTGTACTACTTGTAACGGTATGTCGGGTGCTTTACGACCAGAAATTCAACAAGAAATTATCGACCGTGATTTATACACGACGGCTGTATTATCAGGTAACCGTAATTTTGATGGTCGTATCCACCCTTATGCCAAGCAGGCGTTTCTTGCCTCGCCACCGCTGGTGATTGCCTATGCTATTGCTGGTACCATCAAGTTTGATATCGAAAAAGACTCACTTGGTAAAGACCAAAACGGTAACGATGTCTATCTAAAAGACATTTGGCCAGAAGACGCTGAAATTGATGCGATTGTACAATCTGCGGTAAAACCAGAACAATTTAATGCTGTTTATATCCCAATGTTTGATGAAGCGAAAAAAGATTTAACTAAGGCAGAACCATTGTACAAATGGCGTGAGATGAGTACCTATATTCGCCGTCCACCTTATTGGGAAGGAGCAATGGCAGCTAAAAACCAACTAACTGGTATGCGACCACTGGCAGTACTGGGTGATAACATCACTACCGACCACCTATCACCATCAAATGCAATTTTGAAAGAAAGTGCCGCTGGTGCTTACCTTGATAAAATGGGTTTGCCTGAGGTGGATTATAACTCATATGCGACTCACCGAGGTGACCACTTGACTGCCCAACGAGCGACCTTTGCCAACCCTAAACTACTCAATGAAATGGTGCGTGATGAACAAGGTAATGTGGTGCAAGGTTCACTGGCTCGTGTGGAGCCTGAAAGTGAAGTTATGCGTATGTGGGAAGCTATCGAAACCTACATGGAGCGTAAACAACCGCTTATCATCATTGCTGGGGATGGCTATGGTCAAGGATCTAGCCGTGACTGGGCAGCAAAAGGGGTGCGTTTGGCTGGCGTTGAGGCGATTGTCGCTGAAGACTTTGAACGTATCCACCGTACCAACCTTGTGGGCATGGGAGCCTTGCCATTACAGTTTGAAGCAGGCACAAACCGCAATACCTTAAACCTAGACGGCACAGAAGTTTATGACGTGGAAGGTGAAGTATCACCAAGAGGATCGATGACTTTGGTGATCCATCGTCAAGACGGCACGGTCGATAAAGCCAAAGTGATTTGTCGCCTTGATACCGCTGATGAGGTGTTGATGTATAACGCCGGTGGTATGTTGCAACGCTTTGCAAAGGAGTTTATTGAGAAGTCAGTGTAGAATTTGATTGTATTGACTGACCATTACCATTATAAGACAGAGCGACAGTGAAGTTGGAGTATGGTTAGTCGCTTTAATAGATAGTTTTTATTAAAACGGAAACAATCCTCGGAAGGGGGTTGTTTTTTTAGGGATCTTTTTAGGGGTAGTAGTTAATGGATAGCTGTAGTTAAATACTGTATAATATTTTCTTGCCCTTGCATTATATATGCGTGTTGTGTGCAAGCTGAAAATCGTACTAAAATTGAAACTATCACTTCAATCAAAATGCAGAATCAAATAAATATTCGACAAGCTAACAAAACTGACTTTGGTTCAATTTACCAGTTTGTAAATGAATTAGAAAAAACTGTTTTTGAACTTGAAAATCAAAAAAAAGCCTTTGAACAAAACATTAACAACGAAAACCACATTTATCTGATTGCACAACTAAATAACAAAACGATTGGATTTATAAGCTGTCACTCTCAAAACCTGTTACATCATGCTGGACAAAAAATTGCAGAAATCCAAGAAATGTATGTAATTCCAGAAAAAAGGAAAATCGGAGTTGGAAAAAGATTGATTGATGAACTAAAACGTGTTGCTAAAAAGAATGGGATTGTACAACTGGAAGTAACGTCCAACAAAAAACGGACTGAAGCACATCGATTTTACCAAAGGGAAAATTTCTTAAATACACACGAAAAGTTCACTTTTGAATTGAAATGACAACAATGTTGGCAGAATAAAGTCTATATACAACATAATGTATCAGGCGTAGCAGGTTAAATGTGCATTTGAAAGTTTATATATGTTAATCTACCAAAACTCGTTGGATTCCATTCTTCGATGTTATGCTAAACACTAGTAACGATTGCCGATTTTTTTATGATAAAATGCCACAGGACTAATTTAAATTAAGGTAAAAAGGAAGTCTGATATAAACGATAACATAGATTTTGTTTTTACAAAAATCATCAGGAGATCCTATGCAACTCGTAAAAAAAGTCGTTAAATGGGTGGCATACTTCTTATTGATTCCTATTGCCTACTTGCTCGTTTCGTTGATTTTATCTTCTATTACTATTGAGCAAAAAAGTAAACACCCTGTTTTTAAAAAATCAATCTATTTGGTAACCAATGGTATTCATTTAGATATTGTTATTCCTAAAAATGATATAGGTAACGCATTACTAACAGGATTAAGGCAACAACCAACTAACCAATACTTTGCTTTTGGTTGGGGTGATGAAGATTTTTACTTAAATACCCAATATTTGAAAGATTTAACTGTGCAAAATGCCGTCAATGCTTTGTTTTTAAAAAGTCCAACCCTCATGCACGTTACTCGTTATAATAGCAAACAACCTGATTGGGTAGAAATAAAAATAAGTGAAACAGAATTAGATACACTGAATCTGTACATACAAAACACGTTTCAACTCAACGAAAATGGTATGAAAGTCATTTTAGAAAATAAAGGTTACTCTTCAACAGATGACTTTTATAAAGCGAAAGGCAGTTATTCTGCGGTTAACACTTGCAATACTTGGGTAAACTCTGGGTTCAAACAAACTGGTTTAAAAGCAAGTTTGTGGACGCCTTTTGACTTTGGACTCATCAACACGTATCAATAATTAGCCCCTTAGCTTTTGAATACTTAAATCTTTGCAGACTTAAAACGCTACAAGCAACCTATTTTATTAAACTAGCAATTTTATTAAACTAACAATTAATTACAAACTGAAAGGAATCGACTATGATTAAAACATCTGCCCTACCACAAGTGCCAGTAAAAGCCACCTATATGCGTGGTGGTACGTCAAAAGGCATATTTTTTCGCCTAGAAGATTTACCAAAATCTTGCCAAGTTGAGGGAACGGCGCGTGATAATTTATTATTGCGGGTAATCGGCAGTCCAGACCCTTACAGTAAGCAGATTGATGGCTTGGGCAACGGTAGTTCTAGCACTTCAAAGTCAGTTATCTTATCTAAATCCGACGTACCTGAGCATGATGTTAACTATCTATTTGGGCAAGTGAACATTGCTAAACCAATGATCGATTGGTCTGGTAATTGCGGTAACTTAACTGCTGCGGTAGGTGCTTGTGCTATTAATTTTGGTTATGTCGATGCTGATAGAATCCCAGAAAATGGCATTTGTGAAGTACGTATTTGGCAACAAAATATTAGTAAAACCATCATTGCTCATGTACCCATTACTAATGGGCAGGTACAAGAAACAGGCGACTTTGAATTAGATGGTGTCACCTTCCCCGCTGCTGAGGTAAAAATTGAATTTATTGACCCCGTCGATGGTGAAATGTTCCCAACTGGTAATTTGGTGGATACCTTTGAAGTACCTGATATTGGCAGCTTTGAAGCAACATTTATCAATGCAGGCATCCCTACTATCTTTATGAAGGCAGAAGATTTGGGATTTAGTGGTACAGAGTTACAACCAGCTATTAACGGTGATGAAGCTATTCTTAGCAAGTTAGAAAAAATCCGTGCTTATGGTGCAGTTAAAATGGGTTTGATAAAAGATGTAGAAGAGGCCAAAATTCGTCAGCATACGCCAAAAATTGCATGGGTTGCTACCCCTACAAACTACACGGCATCCAGTGGTAAGCAAGTAACCGCTGATAGTATTGACTTAGTGGTACGTGCTATGAGTATGGGGCAATTGCACCATGCGATGATGGGTACGGCGGCGGTGGCAATTGCAGCAGCAGCAACCACACCAGGTACATTGGTTAATCAAGCCGCAGGTGGTGGCAAAATTAATGAAGTGACTTTTGGACATCCATCTGGCACATTAAAAGTAGGTGGAAAGTCTGAACAAGTGGATAATGGACTTGTTGGTAAGCAATGGCAAGCCAAGAAAGTCTCCATGAGCCGTTCTGCTCGCCGTATCATGGTTGGGGAGGTTTATGTGCCACAAGTTTTTTAATTTGTGTGTTGTAAATTTTATCGTTTAAAAAAAGGTGATAGCAAGTTTTTTGACTTACGTAAACATCATCTAAGCCCTAATCTGTTGATAGATAAGGGTTTTTTGTCTATGTTGCCTATTAATTAATACAACACAAAAAAACCCCAAGCGATTAGGGCGATAAGCTTGGGGTTTATTGAGGTGGTTTTATGCCACTGTCCATAGCGACAATTATTTTTAATATTGATAAAGCTGAAATAGAGCTTTATCGCAACACAGCAATCATGCTTTCCTTGTGTTACTATCCCATTCTAAGCTTAATACAAAAAATAAACTAGATAGAAAAAACCCAATTTTTTGTAAGCCAAAACTTACATATCTCCTTTTATATTTAATACAGCAACCGTTTTTTTATTAATTGTATTAATTTTAGGAGCTGACATAGACTAGCTTTAAATTCCGTGCTATTTTTTCAATGATTTTTTAGTCTTATATTGGCTTAACTTTGGCTTAACTTGCTGTTATATTCTATGTTTCTAGTCTATCAATTTGGTTTTGCTAGTCTAGAGCCTATAAAATTATGATAAACACCCTAAAAACCAACCAATACTTAGTTTAATAAACACAATAATTCATTAATATACTAATGCGTCAAATCATTTTTTTTGTTATAGTGTTTGGTCAATTTATAAATTTTAAGTGCTTGATAAACTCCCCATGCCTTTAGGCTTTTAGTTAAAAACAGCATGGCTATTTCAAGACAATCCCCACCAAATAAGGAATCATATTCATGAGTGATTTAAATGTAGGTTTTGTGGGCTGGCGTGGTATGGTTGGCTCGGTTTTAATGCAACGTATGCAAGATGAAGGCGACTTTAATGGCATTAATGCCACCTTTTTTTCTACCAGTAATGCTGGTGGCAAAGCACCAACCTTTAACAGCTTGTCCGCTAGTAAACTACAAGATGCACATGATATTGATGCTTTAGCAAAATGTGATGTAATTATCACCTGCCAAGGGGGCGACTATACCAAAGCAGTCCACCCAAAACTGCGTAAAAATAGTTGGAATGGTTATTGGATAGATGCAGCAAGTACACTACGCATGGAAGATAATAGCACCATCATCTTAGACCCTGTTAACCGCAACTTGATTGATCAGGCATTGGCTAATGGTCAAAAAGATTTTATCGGTGGTAACTGTACCGTATCTTTAATGCTGATGGCAATTGGCGAACTATTTAACCGAGATTGGGTCGAGTGGGTATCTGCCATGACCTATCAAGCAGCAAGTGGTTCTGGTGCTAATAACATGCGTGAGTTGATTAATGGCATGGGCGTATTGCATGATGCCGTGGCAGACGAATTAGCAAATCCAGCGAGTGCTATTCTTGACATTGACAAGAAAATTGCAGACACGCAGCGTAGTGCCGAATTCCCAACTCAATACTTTGGCGTACCATTAGCAGGCTCATTGATTCCTTATATTGACAGTCAGTTAGAAAATAAACAATCGCGTGAAGAATGGAAAGGTGGCGTAGAAACCAATAAAATATTAAACAATGTAGGTGATGATATTATCCCTATCGATGGGCTTTGCGTACGTGTAGGTGCAATGCGTTGCCACTCGCAAGGTTTAACAATCAAACTTAAAAAAGACATCCCACTTGCAGAAATTGAGCAAGCATTGCGTGACAGTGATAACCCTTGGTTAGATTTAGTGGAAGACGACAAAGAAGAAACCATGAAACGCCTAACACCCGTTGCGGTAACAGGCTCGTTAACAGTGGCACTTGGTCGTTTACGTAAGCTAAATATGGGCGGTGAATACCTAGGTGCATTTACCGTGGGTGACCAACTACTATGGGGTGCGGCAGAGCCTCTACGTCGTATGCTAAGCATTTTACGTGAGCCAAAATAATCTTGTTTGATGTTGGTGTTTTTTGAGCAAGATAATACCCCATCTTAAATAAAATAGATTGATTGCTTTAATTTAAAAAGTAGCCAAAGTATTATATTTTGGCTACTTTTATTAGGTAAGCCTAATTTTAGATAAGATATCTTTATAGTATTTTTTATAAAATATAGCCCTTATCAACATTGTTAGTTGTTAGCATTGTTAAAGGTAGCCTAGTTAAAGACAAGCAAAAAGTTAAATAGAAGCAAAAATTGCCATCATCCATAACATAAATAACAATAATAATGCCAAAAACTGTGCGGCAGAGCCAACATCTTTAGCAATTTTTGCTAGGGGGTGTCTTTCCATTGATGTAAAGTCAATGGCTGCTTCAAGTCCTGTATTAAATAGCTCAACTACCAAAGAAAACACAGAAGCAAACAACAATAGCATTTTGATTACTATCAAAAATGGACAAAAAATCAATGCAATCATCAATACTGAATTAATAACAACCAACTGCCGAAATGCCGACTCATTACGATAGGCAGCTTTAAAACCATCAATCGAAAACTGGCTGGCATTTATAATACGTTTGATACCTGTTTTACCTTTAGTTTCTGCTGCATAATCTGTGAGTAATGGTTGTTCTTTTTCTGGCTGCCTCTCATTCATAATAAATAACCTAAAAATAGCTTTATATACAATGTGTTATTAAGTTTTCTATCTTATGATAATCATACATATCATCTAAGATTTTCATATTGTTTATTATACATGACTAGCCTACTCTACATTTGGCAAAATATCATCCATTATGGATATGGCGAAAAGTAAAAGATATACTTTATAAATACCAAAAACTTTATCTCAAACTTTTTTGATATCCGCTATAATTGATATACAAAAAAATTAACCTATATACAATGACCACATCAAACCCAATACAACTTATCTATGCTGGTGGCACTTTTGGTAGCTATGGCAAACCACTTGCCCCACTGCCTGCTGATATACTATTGCCAAATTTGCTTAATCAACTCAAACAAAAAGATTTTTATAATTTAGAGCTGCTACAAAATTCCTGTATAAAAGACAGTAGCCAGTTCACCCCTACCGATTTGCTACATTTTTATACCCTGATTTTAGCAAGATATAAAAACGGCAACCGTCAATTTGTGCTCATAACTGGCACAGATACGCTCAGCTATTTGGGTGCATTTTTAGCAGAGGCATTTTCAGGCAGTGATGTTTGTATTATCCTAACCGCCAGCATGAAACCACTTTTTGATAGTAAAGTTGGCGACGAATACCAAGTTGATAAAAGCAGTGATGCGTGGGACAATATTACTCAATCCATTCAATTAGCTAATAAAGATATTTCAGGTATTTATACTTGTCTTTCTGGTAAAACATGGCTTGCCCAAAGTGTACAAAAAATTGATAGCCATGCACAACACGCCTTTACTGGCATACCTGTGGCTATTACTAACAAAGCTAACTTATCAGACAATGAAAAATCAGCATGGCTAAACACCCATGCTTGTTTTACTAATTCAATCACAAGCCAAGCAAATAATATCAATATCTCGGTTATCTACACCGTTCCAAATGATGTAAATTTTTTAACACAACAAATTGAACTGGCGTTAGATGATAACAAACCCACCGCCCTAATTATCATGGGTTTTGGTGCTGGCAACATACCCCACTCTATAAACCTTGAAAAAGTATTAGATGCCAAAGCAAATGCGGGTCATTTAATCATTGCAACTACTCAATGTACATTTGGTGGCGTAAGTACCGATTATGCAGCTGGCAGCTGGCAATATCAACATCAAGTTTTAAGCGGTGGTAACTTAACTATGCCAGCTATTTATGCTCGCCTATTGTGGTTATTACTCACCACTAATGTGGCAGATAGACGTAAAAAATGGAAGACTCAATGAATCTTGATAACAATCAATCAGCTACTGCACAAACCTTTGCAATAAGTATTGAATTTATTGGCACAAATTACCGTGGTTGGCAACGTCAACCAGAGGTTTTAGGTGTACAACAAGTGCTAGAAGAAGCGATTGGGAAAATAGCAAACGAGCCTATAGAAGTCATTTGTGCAGGGCGTACTGACGCAGGTGTACACGCAAGCAATATGATTGCACATTTTGTAACCACTGCCAACCGTCCTGTTTATAATTGGTTAAGAGGCATAAATACCCTACTACCTGATGATATTGCTGTACGTTGGCTTGTGCCTATGCCCTCCGATTTTCACGCACGCTTTAAAGCCACTGCTCGCCGTTATCGCTACATCACACTTAATCAACCATTCCGCCCTGCAATCTTAAACAAGCAAGTCACCCACGTTTTTCAACCTTTGGAGTTACAAGCCATGCAAATGGCAGCAACAGATATTGTGGGAACACATGATTTTACCAGCTTTCGAGCTGCCGCTTGTCAGTCTAATCAGCCTGTACGCACCATTCATCATGCCAAAATATTTGAGCATGGGCAATTTATTGTATTTGACATTCAAGCCGATGGATTTTTGCACCACATGGTACGCAATTTGATGGGTACATTATTTGCAGTTGGTAAAGGTCAATTATCAACATCGGCAATAAAGGATTTATTAGCTTTAAAAGATCGCACCCAAGCACCACCAACAGCAAATGCAGATGGTTTATATTTTATTGATTGTTTGTATCCTGATAAATATCAGTCATTATTACCCAAGTTACCATTAACCCCTGTATGGTTGGGCTTGCCCAAATAATTTTTTAAAGGAACCATTTAAATTATAGGCTATCGATTTTTTAGATCAACGCATTTAGCATGGGCGATAATGCCTTATGCTGTTTGTTAAGTAGGATTGTGTGTTAAGATAAAATCCAGCGGTTAAATGGCTTTGATTTTTTGAGTTTATATTTTAAAAAAAATTTTTAAGAGATAGTAAATGATTGGCAATCATAAAAAACAAACAGCATTAACACAAACAATAATTGTTACAGTAATTGCTATCGCCTCTGTCGTAAGTTTATCAGGCTGTAGTACTATTTCAGTAAAATCACAAGACCCAGCCCAACAATTAGTAAAACAACGTGAAAATGTAATTACCTCAAACAAGCTTAGCTCAAACACTTATTCTAGCTTACACACAGCAGGGCTTGATGAACAAACCTGTTTTAATAATTTTAGTGACTGCTTAACTCAAATCAAAAATAGTCAATACACAACAACTTACAACCCTCGTCAACTATCTATTTTAGCGGAACTACATTACGACCATGCTTTAAAAATTACCAAAAAAAAACAATGTAAAACTCTCTTTAATAGCAACGGACAAATGATTGCCCCTGCTATAAACCATCGGCAAGCTTGCATTATTGATTATCAAAATAACTTATTAAATGCCATACGTTATAGTTATGCCTATTTATTTTTTGATCAGTTAACTGGGCAAGACTATAAAAAAGCAAAACTGGCAAATGATTTAGATTTTCAGACTCAAGATATTTATAATGCTGCTAGTAATAATATTATAGAAAACCTTTATAAAAGCACCAATGAAAAACAGTTCATAAATAATGTTGGTAAACAAACTAACGGCAATCAACAATATCAGTTAATGAGCCGTAAAATTGCCGATAACCAACTAAATATTTTTGTACCCAATGACGAAAAACTTACCAGCTCATCTTTTAACAAAGCTGGGTCATATACTGATATTGAGCAGCTAATCCCAACAGCAAGCTTAAAACTTTCTGGCTTAAATACAATCAGTAAAAGAGCAGGCATTGGCACCAGCTATCTTGCTCAATTGCACGGTCGGCAAAAAACCAGTGTTTTTAATGAGCTACAATCCTCCAATAATAACCAACCAAAGCACGAAACAGATGATCCACATACGCGCATATATCCAACAGGTAACCTACTTTTAACCAGTGTCATTCTGCCAACAGGCACTAATTTAGATAGCGTGTTATCCACCCATTCGTTTAACATACACCTTTATAACCCATTCAACACTAAAACTGTTAATATCTTGGGTGATGAGTATCCATTAGCTGCAAACTTTACAGCCAGTTATGCCAGTTGGCTGGTAGAAAATCAATTATCCCAAGTTGGTTATTTAAGCATGTTGTATCAAAAACAGCATCAAAGCCTACCCCGTTTGTTTATGCTTGAACCTTACAACCCTGATAAACGAATCATTATTATGATGCATGGGCTTGCCTCAAGCCCCAAAACTTGGGTAGGATTAACCAACGATATTTTAAATGATACAAAGTTACAAGAAAGTTATCAGGTGTGGCAAGTTTTTTACCCTACCAATATGCCAATGTTGGAAACTCGTTTTCAAGTTCAACGATTAATTGCAGCGGCTTATGAAATGGTCGATGCCAACCATACGACGATTGCGGGACAAAATAGTGTCATCATTGGTCATAGTATGGGAGGGGTCATTGCTCGTATGATGCTATCAGACAATGATTTAAGCAAAAACTTTAATGACCTTATCAACAGCCCCAATGATCCAGAAGCAATACAAAATGATGATTTAAATAACTTTTTATTAAATATTTATCACCAACCATCATTAGAAGGTCGTTTTAAACTTAACGCCATTCCGCAAATAGATACGGCTATCTTTATTTCCTCTCCACACAAAGGAACCAAATTTGCTGATTTATGGTTCACTAAAGCGTTACGTAAAATAATAAAATTGCCCGCCGAAATTGTAAAATTTGATATTGGTGATGATGAACAAAAAGTTTCTAACAGCCCTTTAGGTTCGTTGCTTTTAAGAAACGGTGCAAGCCAATTAAGTGATAAGTCTGCCTTTATGCAACTAACCAGCAATATCAAGATTAACTCAAAAGTTAGCTATCACAGCATTATGGGCAATGCCAAAGATGAACTTGTATCACGCTTAGAAGTATTTGAAGAAAATCAAAGTTCTGATGGTATTGTGCCTTATAAAAGTGCGCATCTTGCTGGTGCACAATCAGAGACCATTATTGCAGGTGGGCATGATATCCATACCAACCCAAAAACCGTGGTCGTTTTACGCAAAATTTTACACACACATTTAAAAAAACACCCTATTAACAAGTAAACAATCAAGCTTATGATTTACATCAATAGCTAACCTAAGCTTTTATCACTCTTTTAGCTTCTATCACCCTTTTAACAGGTGCAAAACTTCGGCGATGCTCAGCCAGTACGCCATGTTTTTGTATTGCCGCTATGTGCGCTTTGGTTGGATAGCCTTTGTGTTTCTCAATTTTATAATCAGGGTGTTTTTTTGCAAGCTCATACATAAGGGCATCTCGGCTAACCTTTGCCAAAATGCTGGCAGCCGCAATGCTACTATCTGTTGCATCACCTTTTACAATCGCTTGTTGTGTTATTTGATTCGCTTGCAAACCAAGTTTTTGATAAAACTTTGTATCAACTTGAGGCAATTTATTACCGTCATATAAAAAACAAATGGGTTGGTTGGTTGTTAGTAAAGCAAACATACTTGCATCTGACATTAACGCAGCAAGCAATTCATCGCCTGCTATTCTCATACCCAAAAGAGATGCTTGTAAAATGTTAATTTCATCAATCACACTGGCAGGTACTTCTACAATACTGTACCCAATGGCTACTTTGGGGATAATATCAAACAGTGTCTCTCGTTTTTTCTCGCTAATCTTTTTTGAGTCATTGATAATGCTAATTGGCGTGTTAGACAAATCTAACTCACTAAACAACCCAGATAAGTTTAAGGGCAACATAACCGCACTAACCACCACACTGCCAAGTAGTGGTCCTCTCCCTGCTTCATCAATGCCAATTTGTAGGTTATCTATTGAGGTATTATTAACTGTTGCATCAACCAGGCTTTTTAACTGTCTACTATTAATATGGGTGGTTACTTTAATGGCATCAGGCTCAAATAAACGAGCTTGGCGATTTTCTCCTAACCCAAAGTTGTTGTAGGATTTTTGGATTAAGTCAGATAAAACCATTTTTTTTGTTATCATGATGCAGGCTTAATTTATATAAAAGATAAGGGGCTGTAGTGAATAAAGGTGTGTTTTGCAAAATGCTGAAACAAACAACAAACAAAGCAAACTAACACAAAAACTTAAAAAATAATGATATTAACTGGATGTCAACTAACTGACTAACCAGTTATCAATCACACACTCTGCAGGCGATTGGTTACTTTGTTGCCTTAACCTATGACTTTGTTCAATCAAATAATTAATCTGCCTATCCGCACTATTTGGTTGTAGCAATTGGTTAACAATACGGCAAAGGTTATCCGTATTTGCTTCATCTTGTATCAACTCTGGCACAATTTGCTTGCCAGCTAAAATATTGGGCAAAGCAACATAAGGTGTTTTAATCAATCGTTTTGCAATTTGGTAGGTTAAATTGTTTAGTTGATAAACCACAACCATTGGGGTGCTTAAAAGCATTGCCTCTAATGTTGCTGTACCAGAGGCAAGTACTACCAAATCACTGGCTGCCATTGCCAACTGGCTAAAATTAGGTTGATTCGCATCAAATACCACCGTTACCGCTTTTTGTATATGTTTTGCTCTTTGTTCTAGCAATTCCTTCACTATATATTGGTGGTTTTCATCAATTGTGGGAATAATAAAACACAAATTTTTATCAATTAATAACAACCTATGAACACTATCTAAAAATAATGGCAGCATGGCATTTATCTCGCTTCGGCGAGACCCTGGCATCATGCAAACCAACTGGCTAACATCATCATACCTATTCACAAAAAACTGCTGTAATCCCTGATTATCCCACACTAATTGAGTTCTTAAATCAAGTTTGGGTGTGTTTAATAAATGAGAATCGATCGAATGAAGCAGTGAATGCCCTACACATTGTGCTGGATGATTGTGTTTTTGATAAACTGGCAGTTCAAATGGAAATAAGCACAACACCAAATCGGTTGCTTTTTTAATAGCATGTATGCGTGACTCTCGCCATGCCCAAACCGATGGGCTAACATATTGCACACAGTATACGCCCTTAGGTTTAAGCTTTTTTGCCACCCGTAGGTTAAAATCTGGTGCATCAATACCCACAAAAATATCAATATTTTCTGCATCAAAGGCTTGAAGAATCTCATCTCGTGCTTTAAATAAATCTGGCAAATGCTTGATAACTTCAACCAATCCCATCACTGCCAAACGAGACAAAGCAAACAGGCTGTTAAGCCCTTGCTTTTGCATAGCTATACCGCCAACACCAACCCAGTTAATATCTGAATGTATGGCATTTAGCTTTTGCATAAAATCACTACCTAAAGCATCACCAGAAGCCTCCCCTGCTACAATACCAATCGTTAGTGGTTTTTCTCTTCCGTTAAGCTTTTGTAGTATTCGCTTATCGATGTTCATCAATTTATCCATCATTAAGGGTTTTTATAACACTAAATTCTAACATAAAGTTAACTGTATAATTTTATGTTATAAACTTACATCACTATTTTTTTAGTTGATATTAAGGTTATACGACAATAATTACTTTTAAATCACTTGTAAATCCAAACGATGGCAAGCATAATTATAATAATGTGTTTTAATCTGACTGATAAAAAACTAAAAAGGAGGATCGTTATGACAAGCCAACTGTTAGAAAAGTTACCAACTCACAACCCTGATATTGATGATTTAAATATTGAAAAATTTATCCCATTGTTAACACCAAAAGAACTAAAAACAGATTTACCCCTAACTCCCATTGCACATGATACGGTTAAAGATGGGCGGAAAACCATCCAAAATATTTTAGATGGTAAAGACAAACGCTTACTGGTAGTAGTCGGACCTTGTTCGATACATGATGTTGAGGCGGCAAATGAATATGCCGATAAATTGGTCGAGCTGGCTAAAGAAATTGATGATACTATTTTTATTGTTATGCGTGTATATTTTGAGAAGCCGCGCACAACTACTGGTTGGAAAGGACTAATCAATGACCCAAATATGAATGACAGCTTTGATATAGAAAAAGGTTTACACACAGCCCGTAAGTTATTATTAGACTTAAATGAGCGTGGACTACCTTGTGCAACAGAGGCATTAGACCCAAACACCCCTCAATATATGCAAGATTTAATCAGCTGGTCTGCTATTGGTGCACGTACAACAGAAAGCCAAACCCACCGTGAAATGAGCTCTGGTTTATCTTGCCCAGTTGGTTTTAAAAACGGTACAGACGGTGGGATGACAGTTGCGGTTAATGCCATGAAGGCAGTCCAATCTGGTCACAGCTTTTTGGGGCTATCATCTGACGGCAAAGTAAGCATTATTAAATCAAAAGGTAACCAATACGCCCATGTTGTGTTGCGTGGTGGCTCATCTGGTCCTAACTATGACGCAACCTCGGTAGCACAGGCAGAAAACGATTTAGCGAAAGGGGCTGTTAACGGCAAAATCATGATTGATGCTAGCCATGCAAATTCAGGTAAAGACCCATATTTACAACCTATGGTAATTCAAAACGTGGCAGAACAAATCCAAAATGGTAACAAGTCCATTATGGGCTTAATGATTGAAAGTCATTTAAAAGGTGGTCGTCAAAATTTGACAGATAACCTTAACGATTTAGAATACGGCAAGTCTATTACTGATGGTTGCTTAGATTGGGACAGCACAGTTGCAGCCCTACGCAACTTACGTAATATGATTAAAGACCATTTAGCCAGCCGTTAAATAAAATAGCCAGTCAATATACAAGCCAAATATTTAAACTAATCTCTAAAGTTTAAATGAATTTAAGTAAAGGACTAAGCTCTATACTAAATAGAGCCAAGTCCTGATAGATTTTGCCATTAGGGTGAGTTTATCAGTACAACACAACAAAACTATAAACTAATTGTGTATCTACGTTAATAAACTTAATAATATTAAGATAGATACAAGTATGACCAAAACAAATATAACCAACCTTATTAATTTTAAGTAAAACATTATGACTGGCTCAGACATTATTCAAAAGCTTACCAACAAGCACACCAAACCAACCAGCATGCGAATTTTGATTTATGATTTGTTAGCAAGTCAGCCGTGTGCAGTATCTATTTCAGAAATTGAACAACAACTACAAACCGCTGATAGAGTCACCATTTATCGTACGCTAAAAACTTTTGAAGAAAAAGGTATCGTACATAGTATTCAAGAAAACAACACCAGTAAATACAGCCTTTGTCATGAAGAGTGCAATGAGAACACCCATAAAGACTGGCATTTACACTTTTATTGCAAAATCTGCAAACAAACCTCATGCCGTGAAGATGTGTTATTACCACAACACATTCAAACAGATTTGCGAATTGATGAAGTCCGATTTTTTGCCAAAGGCATCTGCGAGCAATGTTTGGCAAGTTTGCAATAGTATTGCATCAACCTTTGTTCTATCCTATCAATGATAATAAGTACCATACCAATGATTATGACATCATTATAGGATATGCCCACTATGGCTCACGCACATTCTCACTCGCACCCACATGCCCACGGTAATAATCATGCTTTAAGCCTAGCATTTTGGTTAAATCTGATATTTTCAATTATTGAGTTGATTGGTGGTTATTTAACCAATTCAACGGCGATTATGATGGATGCCTTGCATGACTTCACTGATGCAATGTCTATCGGTTTGGCCGTATTGCTTGAAAAATGGTCTGGCAAACCTGCAAGCAAACAGTTTAGTTTTGGTTATCAGCGTTTTTCTCTGTTGTCGGCATTATTGATGTCAGGGTTATTGTTAGCAGGTTCTATGATGATGATAAACAATGCCATTGGTGCATTACAAAATCCTAAAACTGTGCATTCTCAAGGTATGTTTTGGTTGGCAGTATTGGGCGTTTTGATTAATGGTTTTGCAGTGTTTAAGATTAGCTCTGCAAATCATAATGATGAACATAGCCACAATCACGAACATAAACACAGTGATAACCATCGTCAAAAAACCACCAATAAACAAAGCCAAAACAGTAAAGCCATTATGTTACATTTGTTTGAAGATTTATTGGGTTGGCTTGCGGTATTGGTAGGTGCGGTGGTTATTTATTTTACCGACTGGTTTTGGATTGATTCGGTACTAGCAATCTTAATCGCTTTGTATGTTGGTTACCATGCGTTTACAAATTTGCTGGCAACAATGAAAATTTTGTTAATGGCAGTGCCTGATGATATTGACATGGAGCAACTAACAGCGGATATATTGGCAATTTCGGAAGTTCAAGCGGTTGATAAGTTACGTGTTTGGTCACTTGATGGTATGGAAAATGTAGCGAGTGTGCATATTCAGGTTCAACATAAGCTACTTAATAACGACCATCATACTGATAGTGAAGATCGACTAATGGTACAAATCCAACAATTGTTTCACAACTATGGAATAGATGATTTGACTGTACAGCAATTGCATCTAGGGTCGTCGTTGTAATGGTATCATTCACCCTACAAACCACTCCTAGTTTCCTTGATATTGGTTGCTAGCCATAATCATTCTTTCTCATTAACCAGTTGATAGTTATGCTGTTTATTATTATCAGTATAGCTTTATATTTCGCTAAAACTTGCATCAGCAATGGTATTTTTTTATATAAACTTTTCTATAGCTATTAAAAAGCCAGATTTCACAAACTTGTAAAATCTAGCCACAGTACTACTCTCTTTATTACACATGCTACTGTGCATTCACCGTTTTATCTGCAAACTGTAATTTTTCTATCTTAGCTAAGGTATTTTTGCCGTCTCTATTTTTTACCGTATCAGTGACAATAGTTTTGCCTTTATTTTTGGTTACTTTATATTCACTTGACTTTCCTGAGAAAATCACCGTATTTGATCCTGTATTCCCTATGATATTATTATCTAATTCATTAACGGTGACGCTATTGTTATTTTTACCCAACAAGGTCACGTCTTTTAAATAACGAGAATGGTTGGTATAAGGCTTTTTGGCATCATATTTTAGTGAGAAGTTACCATTTAAGCTGGCACTAATTTGAGCATTATAAGTAATGTATGGATGCAAAAATTTTCCCATTAATGCATAACCCATTGGATCTTTGGCTTTTATATCATCTCTAGTTTTGGCGATATAAATATCCCACATACCGCCTGTGCCATCTTTCCATGCACCCCACAGACCATAATAGCTATCAACTACAGATGCTAGATACTCTTGGCTAAGGCTATTTTCTTTGCCTAGTTCTTTAATCCATGCTTTGTTCTCCCCTCCACGTCCCCATAAATTTTTGCTTAAACCATTTTTTTGAGCAGCACGAATTTTTTGTTGATATGCAGGTAATGCACCTGGTTGGGTATTTTTACTATCAACGCCGATACCTGTATCATGAACCATATGCAAAATCTCTTCATAAGTGGCATCTCTATGGTCATCATAGTTTTGAGCCATGTACCATTTGCTACCTTCCACTTGGATTTCATTTTGGTACAATGGTTGCCCCTGCACTTTATTACCGACTGGATTTTTACCATCATCTTGACCGTTTAATAGGGTTAGTAACGCACCATTATCTGCCATTTTGTTGGCAACTGCCTTTTTATCACCGCCAAATTGTGAGCCTTTATAATCAGTTAAATAATGCAGTAATACATTTTTTGCTCGTAAAATTTGCTCATCTGTGATTTTTGATTGAGCGACAATGTGAATTGATTTGCCATTTGGTGCAGTAAGGCTGGTATAACGGTTAAAGTCATTACCTTGATACAAACTGCCTAGGCTTTTTGGAATGTTTTTAGTGATAGGGTTATTTTTAATGCCATTGCTAGTTGTCGTAGGTTTAGTTGGTTTGGTTGGCGTTGTTGGTTTATCACCCAAAGCATTATCATTACCACCGTTACCACCACAGGCAGCCATCGCTAAATAGGTTACAATAACACAACTGATTGTGATAAGTTTTTTCATGTCTATGTTCCTTAGTTTGACATAGTGATTAATTTCACTTCTATAAAAACCAATCTTATACAAAAATAATTTATGGTAATAACAAATTTTTTTAGTAGTGTTTAAGATAATAATGTTGCTTTTTATTGTTTAAGTCTAAATCTGGCGACTGATTGTCATAATCAAGTTGAATATTAGCATTGACTTTATTATCAGTTTCCACCGCTAAATAATAGCGAACATCATTACTATCGCTCACACTTGGTTTTATAAGGCTATGAGGATTTTTTGGTAAATCAATGGCAACCGAAAACGGCACACTTGCAACACTAACTTGCTTTTGGGCAATTATAGTTGCTGATTTATCCGCCATATATTTATTATAACCGTAGATAGTAATGGTTATTGGTATGCCTTGTATCGCTAATGGTTGATGACTGCTAAAAGTAAAATTTATATGGCTGACCGTTTGGGCTTTGCTTGTCATGTTTGTATGCTTGTTAGCACTTTGTTGTAAGCCTGTACTTGCATCACTACAAGCAACTGTAGACAAAGAGGCAAGCATCATAAAGCTAATTGTGATCAGTTTTTTCATAAGAATATTCCTTTTAAGGTTGAACCCAAGGCTTAAGTTTATAAGACTAAGGTTTAATAATTTATCAATGATTGAAAAAAGCCATTATTTCATATTTAATTATGAATAAACATAGAGACCTACTCATAATAACCATGAATAAATTCAATTATTCAGCACTCAGCGGTCAACATTTAAAAGTCTTTACCACTTTGCACGAGGTTGGCACAGTCACCGCCAATGATTATCAGCAAGATTTGATATTACCAAAGGTCTATAATGCGGTAAGTCCGCTCGTTAAAAGCCTGTATTTAGAAATTTATCCCTACAGCAAAGGCTCTGAGAATAAAAACCTTGATTTATTACGCTCGCGAGAAATCCAACTGATGTTTGCAACTATTAGCCCTAATTATAATGATATTATGGCAACTCGCATATTTGATGATAAAGCGGTCTGTTTTTTTGACCCTACTCAGCGAGATGCTCCAAAAAGTTTACAAGACTTTCGAGAGGCTAATTATATTGGTTTAACTTTTAGAAAAAAGCTACCTATTAAAGGACAAACAAAAAAAGAACAGATAGAGACCATTAATGCAATAAATCAACATACAAAGATTATTTTAAGTGGGTTTTCATCAATTCCGCAGTTTATTGAAGGTACAAAACTGCTTGCAATTGTCCCAAGTCGCATGAAAAATATTTATTTTCAACAACTAGACTATGTGAAATTACCGCTAAATGTGCCTATTTTTACCATGTATATGCTGTGGCACAAACGCTATAAAAAAGACCCAAAGCATACATGGTTTCGTAAAAAAATAATGCAAAGTACAGAGCATTTGCGAGGGTGATGGTTTTATGATTGAGATTTTAGGTTTGTTTTATCCAATAAAAAAGACAGGGCATGCCCTGTCTTTACAGCTTTTGTACATTAATCCACGCTACCTATTATCAGCATGTTGTTTTTCTTCTTTCTTTTTTAACCTTTTTTTCTTATCTTGATGACTCAAAAACATAACTTGCACGCATTTGGCAGTAAAGAAAACAAAAGCCCCAATAGATAGAAAGACATACAATGTAGTGGTACAGGAAGTTTTTTTAAAAATAAGCTAGCATTTTTTACTAATCAACAAAAAAATAATCAATAATAATCTCTAAATGACTGCGTTTATCTGATTGAACAATCGCTTGTTTGACTTTGGGAATATGGTCGGTGATGATACCATCAACGTCAGAATGGATAAATTTATCAATGGATTTAGGGGTATTTACCGTCCAAACAACGGCTTTTTTTCCGTTTTCATGAATGGCGTTGATATTATCAACGGTTGCCTCACGCTCCTCCATAATCAGATAATCGCCTTGCAATTTGCGTATATCACCAACAGAAAAGAAATACAAATAGCCCGTTTTCATTTCAGGATAATGCTTTTCAGTGTATTCAATAATTTTATAATCCAACGATAATAGCACAGTTTCATCAAGCATATTTTTGTCTTTTATAATTTGCACTACTTCATCGACCATTTGCGTATCGGCTGTTTTGCCTTTTAATTCCACAAATACGCCAATTTTGCCTTTTGATAAATCCAAAATTTCTGCCAAAGTCGCCACAGGTTGCGGAGGATTATTCGGCTCAAACGCATCTGTCACTTGCAACTGTTTAATCTCAGCTAGGGTCACTTCTGAAGGCTTTTTATCCATGCCTGTCACACGTTTAAAGCTAACGTCGTGATTGATAACGTATTTGCCATCGGCACTGCGTTGCACGTCAATTTCTGTCCAATTCACCTTTTCATCTATTGCCTTTTCGATAGAATAGAGGGTATTTTCTGCCCCTAAATCGCCACCGCCTCGATGAGCGATCAACTCAATATGATTTTTTGTGTTAAAAAGGCTTGTAAGTTTTTCCGTTGAAAATATTGCCACCGTAATATTCAACACAACCACCACAATTAAGGCGGTTAGTACTTTAAGTTTGGTACGGATTTTAATTTTGCGATACAAATCTTCATCGCCCAACACTGAGGCATTTTTTTCAATGCGAATAGAGAGCGTTCGCCCCTCTAACTGATTATATTGATAAAAAAGTTTGGTCAATACAGAAATATTAATCGGCACGGCAATAAATACAATAAATGCAGATACTTCAAGTATGGTAATCATAATCAGCACGGTTAAAGTATCTCTTTCTACTTGTAAGGTGGTTAAAACAAAACTGAGCAAGATAAAAAAGCCTAACCAAACGACAAATAACACCACCCAACTTGCCAAAATTTTGCTAGTCATTTTGATAGAGTCAATAATAAAGCGTTTCCAATAGCGTTGCATTAACATTCTTGAGCTACGCAAGGCTTGAGCGACAGGCTGATGGTCAATAAGAATAAAATGCACGGCAAAAATATGCACGATACTTAACAAAAACAGCCCCAATAATAACAAGGCATAAGCGGTTAAATATAAAGGATTATTGACAATAACCGAAGTAATAAAGTTAGGAATGGCAAAATTTTGCAACGCTCCAAACGATAAACCGATATTTAGCAAAGGAAAAATAACCGCCACAAAAGCGACTAATAGCAAGCCAATTGGCGAAAAAAAGTATTTTAACGACTTAAACACAGGAATAAAAATATCTTTTACTTTGACATTAAGCTTTTTTTCTTCAACGAGCGAGCTAAGAATAATAAAAGTATTAATATCAATGCCCAAAATAAGCACTAAAAGCAATAACCCCGAGGCAATCAAAGGCATTCCGCTAAAGCTAAAAAAGAACTCAAGATAATCGCCACTCGATAAATTTGTCCGTCCACTACTTTTAATCAATAGATTGGTAATAAGATAAAATATCGGTAAAATTAGCAAGTTTACCAACAGCTTAGAGATGAGTTGATATTTGATATACAGCCACATTACTCGAAGATTCATGGCGAATTTATTGATTTTTTGCGTGCTATTGGTCATTATTTTTCCTATTAATTACTAATTTCTTTCTTTGCTTGCATTTGACGATACACCCAATACGGCAAATAGGTACAGACAAAAATAACCTCAAACAGCAAAAAAACCGAGGTAAACATGCTATTAGTTTCGCCCATTTGCAGAACTTGCCCACCAATAAGGCTAAAATCCCACAGCCAATGAAAAAGAATGATAGGGATAATATTGTTTATTTTTAATCTAACAAAAGCAAAGAACAAACCCGCAATCAAGGTAACACCTAACTGCCCCAACATAGCGACCAATTCTAAGCCACCAAACACATTGACCGAATGTAATAATGAAAAGGTAATCGCACTGATAAACACAGCTTTAATTTTACTTTCCTTAATAAAAGTGGCAAAAACCACCCCACGATATACCAATTCTTCCGAAATCCCAACTAAAAGAGTAGTAACACAAACGAGGTAAAATAATTTCCATTGCTCTGGGGTAATGCTGTCGGCATTAGCAATGACAAAACTGCCAAGATACAATAGCATAATTGTACCAATAACGAGCATAGGCACAAACCAAAGCATATTTTTAAAGTTGATTTTACCAAATCCTAATTCTTGCCATGAAAAATATTTTTTCGCCATAAAAAAGGCAAAAATGGTCATCACAATTTCAAACCAAACAAGGGTTTCCACCATTTCTGATTCGCCATACCTCACCCCATTAATATGATATGTGGTGTACATTCCTATACCGATAAGGACAGTATAAATAAAGGCGGTTAGATAACTGATTTTTTTTAGTTGAGATAGGTTGTTCATATTTATTCTCTTAAACTACGTTATTCTCTTAAACTAATTTTCTGTTTCCGAACGATTATCTTCTTTATTCTTAAAAAACAACCCTGCCACATGATTGCGACGAACGGCAGTAATTCGCCAAGACAGCAAACCGTGGTCATTACCAAGATTAGACACCCACGCCCAAAATGACGGCTTATCAAAATGCTCTTTGGTATATTCTTCGATGTCAATCTGTTGATAATTATGCTTGCCGGCACTTAACATCATCAAGGCTTTACCACTGCTATCGCCTGATAATTTTTTACCAATTTGGTCACAACCCAACTCTCGTGAGCGAGATAATGGCAAGCCAAACAGATAATTAACCACAGGGAAATTCATCCACAAAGTAGAAAGAATATACCACCATTTCACATGATTAAATTTGATATGCCCAAGCTCATGCCCTAAAATAAATCTTAGCGATTCCATATCATTATTGGCAATGCAACGCTCAAAAATATCAGAATAAATAGCGGAAAAGTTGCGATAGCCCGGAACACAAGTTGCATAAGCGTTTAACGCACCATTACCATTAACGAGATATAGTTCAGGGGTTTTTTCAAAGCCCAATTCTTCTGCCATTTCTACAAACATTTTATACACTTCAGGGTATTGGTGTTCATTGAGTCGTACCGAATTACCTCGTAATTTGCCATACATTTTGCCAATGGCAAACAGAACATATAAGAAAAATGCCACAGGAATAAACAGAACGGTAAACCAATAATAGTAATTTTCCAGCGCTTCTAAAGTGTCTTTATCTTCAGCGGATAATTCGGCTAATACCTCTTTATCGGTTAAATCTTTTGCTTTTGAGTGGTCTGCTTGATAACTGCTAATCATCTCTGTACCGTATCGATGATTTCATTACGATAAAAAGAACCGATAAATAAGGCGATTAATAGGATAATGGTAACAATTACCCCAAGTGACAAAAATTTATTTTCTTTGGGGTGTTTGCATTGGCAAATTTCTTGGTGGTTCATGATTTTTTTGACCTTTTTTGTGATAAATTATTGATCAATGAGTATAACGGAAAATTAAAATAAATCCTGATACATTTATGCCAAAATACGTTATTTATCGTGGTTATAATTTATCGCTGTTATATGCTAATTTTTTGTGTATTCTTGTCAACGTTTGCCGTTCATTGCCATTCTCATCAGTGTAGAACTCTCTTACCAATCCTTTGATAATAAAACCATTATATTTTGAATTTCCCCACTTTTTATATAAACGTCATTTTTATTCAAAGTGCTAACGGTTAGCCCCTCAGCAAATTGGGCAATTTCTGAGAAAGTTAATTCAGGGCAAACTTTTTGGATAAGAGTTAAATAGTAATTGATGTGTTGATTCATGATTTGTTTCCTACAAATACCACATCATGACTTGATACAGAAAATATATGAACTTTCATTATTTCACATAGCAGAAATGCAAACAATTCTCCATTTTCTTATCTAATGTCGGTTGAAAAACAAAACCCACACTAGTGCTGATGTTACTCACAAAATTAACCACAGCATAAATGGTTTCGTAAAAAAATAATGCAAAGTACAAAGCATTTTCTAAAGTAATATTTTATGTTTTATAGATTATGTTAGTTGTCGTTTTTCACTGTTTGATAAATTAAGATAGCTTTAACAAATAAACATAAGATTTTAGCCAGTTAATATACACAAACTTTTGGTTAAGTCGTTGATCACATTGCTTATAAACAATGCTGAAGACAATATTTATTACATTATTTTTTCACCAATGATACCAACTAAAAACCCTATGGTTGCACCCATAGAAGTCAGGTAACTTTTTTCCATTTTACTTTCAGGAATAATATCTTGGATAAGTAAATATAAAATTCCACCACTGGCAAAAGTCATTAAATGTGCTGTTATTTTGGGATAATCGCTTAAAAATAAATGCCCAATAAAAACGCCTATAACGCCAAAAAAACTTAAAAAGAAAAAGATGATAAGTGTCTTTTTTACTGTAAATCCACTCTGTACTAAATCTCTAAAAGAATTAAAAGCCTCAGGTAAATTCTGTAATCCAATAAAAACGGCTAACAGTGTTGCCATTGTTGGTTCAATAGCAAATACGGCACCCAGTGCGATAGATTCAGGTAAAAAATCCATTAACATTGCCAATAATGATGCGGTTTGTCCTCCTTTTTTTGCAAGGTAACGGTCAATGTACATAAACAAAAATGCCCCCACCAAAAACGAAATAACCATGGGAATTAAGTTTAATTCTTCTAATCCTTTTGGAATAAGCACCAAAGCGACTGCAGATAATATAATCCCTGCACCAAAAGACATTAGGGTATGGGTTATTTCCTGTTTTATTGGGCTTTTATCCATATGATGGTTAAATAAATTTGCTAAAACTCCACCAATGAAAACAGTAATTCCTGCAAATGCTCCGTATAAAATTAAGGTTAGATTCATTTTTTATTTGTACCTTTATTTTTTAAATTGTTGCCAACGACCATGGTTTTTGTTGCTTATGCTACGGTATAGTTTTGTTCGGTGACTCATTTTATTAGTTTAAGTTTAAAATTAGTTTAAGTTTACATTTTTTTGTATCACTTTATTGTTTTACTACAGATTAACTGGGCTTAACCCAAATAAGTTTATTCTTATTATCACGATAGAACTTATCATTGGTTACAAGCTTTTTTCAAAATATTCCAACAACTCTTTAACTTTTTCAATCCGTTGTGTGGCATTTTCTAAAACGGCTTCTTTAATAGGTTTATAGCGGATGCCAGTCGCTCCATTCATACGATATTCATTAGGCTTAGATTGAATTAACTTGATAATCGTTATCGCATCAACAGGTGTATCAGAAGAAAACTCTAAAGTTACAGCATTATCATTGGCATCAATTTTAGTAATGCCAAGTGGCTCTGCTTGTAAGCGTAACTGATGAATAACAAATAAATTACTGGTTTGTTCTGGTAATGCACCAAACCTATCAATCATTTCGCTACGAATGTCAGTTAATGCCGCTTTTTTATCCACATTACTAATGCGTTTATAAAACATTAAACGTTGATGCACATCATGTAAATACGCTTCAGGGATAAGTGCTGAGCAATGCATATTAATGTCTGCTGTCAATGATAATGGCAAGGTTAAATTAGGTTCTTTACCTTGTTTAATTGCCTTAGTGGCTCGCTCAAGCATATCCATATATAGGCTAAAACCTATTGCTTGCATATTGCCAGACTGCTGTTTACCCAGTAACTCTCCTGCCCCACGGATTTCTAGATCCTCACTAGCAAGCATAAAACCTGCCCCCAGTGTATTGGCTCGCTCAATCGCTTTTAGGCGTTTTTTAGCATCGTTTTTTAGCCCTTTAATCGATGGTACAAGCAAGTAACAATAGGCTTGATGGTGGCTACGCCCAACACGCCCACGCAGTTGATGTAATTGCGCCAAGCCAAACTTGTCTGCCCGTTCAATAATAATAGTATTGGCATTTGGCACATCAATGCCAGTTTCAATAATCGTAGTACAAACTAATACATTGTGTTTTTTGTGATAAAAATCACGCATCACTTGCTCAAGTTGACGCTCCTTCATTTGCCCATGCCCTACACCTACACGGGATTCTGGTACCAGCTCTCGGATACTCTCAGCCATACGTTCAATGCTTGCCACATCATTATGTAAGAAATACACTTGCCCACCACGCAATAGCTCACGTAAAATAGCTTCTTTCATGACTGTATCACGCTTTTGCATAACAAAGGTTTTAATGGCAAGACGACGAGCTGGAGGTGTCGCAATAATCGACATATCACGCATGCCAGACAATGCCATATTGAGTGTGCGAGGGATTGGCGTTGCTGTCATTGATAGGCAATCAACATTCGATTGCATCGCTTTAATACGTTCTTTATGCCGCACGCCAAAACGATGTTCTTCATCAACAATCATCAAACCAAGATTGTTAAACTTAACATCTTCTTGCAAAATTTTGTGCGTACCAATGACAATATCTACCGTACCATCAACAAGCCCCGAAAGAACTTTATCCTGATGTTTTTTACCGCCAAAGCGAGATAAACTCTCGATGTTAATTGGCCAATCGGCAAAACGGTCAAGGAAGTTATCCACATGTTGCCCAGCAAGTAGTGTAGTTGGCACAAGTACCGCCACCTGATAGCCAGCATTAACAGCAATAAAAGCTGCACGCATAGCAACTTCAGTTTTACCAAAACCAACATCACCACACACCAGCCTATCCATTGGTTTATTTTGCTTCATATCATGAATAACAGCGTTAATAGCGTTGATTTGATCTGGTGTCTCTTCAAACGCAAACTGACTGGCAAATAAATCATAAGTGGTTTGCTCTACTTTAAAGCGGATGCCTTCTTTGGCATCTCGGCGAGCCTGTACATTAAGCAACTCTGCCGCCACATCATGGATTTGTTCAAGTGCTTTTTGTTTTGCCTTGTCCCATTTGCCACTACCAATTTTATGCAATGGCGCAAGTTCTGGATCGCCCCCACTGTAGCGACTAATTAAATTTAAATTGGTAACAGGCACATAAATACTGGCATCATCGGCATATTTTAGATGGATAAACTCTTGCTCATCATCCATATGACCCTGACCATTAACATCAAGTGTTATCAAACCTTGATAACGTCCAATGCCATGCTCAATATGTACCACAGGGCTATCAATCGTCATTTCGGTGACGCTTTTAATTAAAAACTCTTCTGATACATCAGATTGACGACGACGGCGAGTTTGTAAAACAGTACGCCCAAAAAGCTGGGTTTCACTGATGACAATAAGCTTGTTTGCAATAAATACGCCTCGTTCTATTGGGGCAACGGTAAGACCAATTTTTTTTGATCCTGATTCAAAAAACTCAGCTAAATTTTCATACAGCACAACCTCCAACTTATCTTTTAGTAAGTCGAGCAAAATCTCACGTCTACCAGCAGTTTCGGCAACAATTAAGATAGGTGTTGAGTTTTGGGTATTATTGCCAGTTGAATGATTGTGGATAAAATTCAACAAATTTTCCAATGGTTCTTTTTGTTGATGGCTAACAGGCAACTCTGGCGGTAGTAAAATATCATCGATAAATACATGACTTGTTGAACTACCACCCTGTAATGCATTTGTCGAAAAATACACTCTGGGATATTGGTTAATCTGTTCGTTTAGCCTATTATTAGCAAGATACAGCAACTCAGGTGCAACAACTGGTTTATCAACATCATGGCGTAAATTTTCATAACGTCTGGCAATCTGCTCCCAATGATTTTGTGACTGCTGGCTGACAGTCTCATCTAGGATAAATATCGTATCCGCTGGTAAATAATCAAAAATTATTGCCTGCTTTTGCCATGTTTTTAAATCAAAAAACAAAGGTTGATAATACTCAATACCAGCAGGGGCAATGCCGCCCATTACATCAGTATGTAATTCGGATTTACGGCTACTGGTATTTGGAAACATGGTCGCAAAGTTGTTGCGGAAGATTTCTTTCCCATCTTCTAGTGGAAACTCCTTTGCGGGTAAAATTTGAAAACTGTTAATCGATTTGCTTAAATCTGGTAATTTATGCAAGTCATTAATAACCTCATTACCTTCTTTAAGCATTTCTTCTAAATCTTTAGCTTTTAACGTACGCTGTGTTTGCGGATTAAAAAACTTAATGGATTCAATCTCATTATCAAACAAATCAATACGTACAGGGAACGGCTGCCCTATTGCAAACAGGTCGATTACACTACCTCTAATAGCAAACTCACCTGGTTCAAATACGTTATCCACTGCTCTGTAGCCTGCTTTAGCAAGTTGGCTGCGTTGTTTTTCTACCTCAAAAATGTCGTTTACATTTAAGTCAAAATGTTGACCAATCAACCAGCTGGCAGGGGCAACTCGTTGCATCAACGTTTGCACGCTAATAAGTAAAATGCCCTCGGTTGGCATATTGGTCAACAGACTGATACGCTCGGATACAATATCTTGATGGGGTGAAAGTTCATCATAGGTTAGCGTTTCCCAATCTGGAAATACATGCGACTCTACGCCACAAAATCGCAATTCAGTTTCTATCTGATTTAGCTGATTTTGGTTAGCAGTAACCACGACTTTTAAACGCTGATTGACTTTGTCATCTGCCAATTGAGTAAGGCTTGCAAGCCACAGGCTTAGACTCGCCCCATGCATAGGTGAAAGCTTTCGCTGTTGTACGACTGGCTTGGTAGCAATTGGAAATAGTTGGTTATTTAGGGTTTGAAATGTTGTTATCAAAGTTGAGATAGGCATGGCTATAGATTAAGCTCTAGATAAGTAAAATATAAAAATGGTTATTATAAAGTCATTATCTATTAAGAAAAAGATGCAATAGCAGTTTTTATGCAAATAAAGAATACTTTTAATCACTCACTGTAGATACTAATGATTGAAAAAATCAATTATTCTCATCAAAAATTTTAATTAACCATGTTAAAAATAAGTTAGTAAATCTTACTATTTCATAAATATATAAAGTCATATCATTTATTACAGTTTAGTTAAAAATTTGTAAAAAATCGTTTTTTTTGATACAATCTTTAAGTTTTTTATTTATTTTTTGCAAAATTTTTGTGATTTTGCATGTTTTTGCTTTAATGTGTAATTTTGTTATTATTTAGTTTTTATTAAATATACTGCACATTTTTTGCAATTCAGAATACATGCTGTTTTTTAATATTAATAAAAAAAACTTATCGTACCTTATTTCTTTAGTTGCTTTAGCTAAACTGTCAGAGTCTGCTGATAGTAACAATAGCATAAGATATTGTTTTTTTTAAAATCACAAAGAATTTTGCATATTTTTTTAACAACCCAAAAGGTTAATTATGCAAAATAAGTTTAATAAAATCCCCAAACCACTTATCGAAAGATACCGCAAACGTTTATACAAAACAGATTATAATGTTGGAGACAACAATGTCGTTTTGTTTGGCATGGATATCCACAATCCTGTATTTATGATTACTGCTTTATTGATAGTTGCTTTTGTGGGACTGACTCTTTCAATGCCAGAACAGGCTAACACCCTTTTAAATGGTGCAAAAAATTGGGCAGTAAACACTTTTGACTGGTTTTTTATCAGTGCCGGTAATTTATTTGTATTATTTTGTTTACTATTGGTTTTCTCTCCTTATGGCAAAATACGCATTGGCGGTTTAACTGCCAAACCAGAATTTAGCCGCATGTCTTGGTTTGCCATGCTATTTGCTGCTGGCATGGGTATTGGCTTAATGTTTTGGTCGGTTGCTGAACCATTAGCATACGCAAGTGGTTGGTATGGTACACCATTAAATATTGAAGCCAACTCACCAGAAGCATTTAATGCTGCCATGGGTGCTACTATGTATCATTGGGGTTTACACCCTTGGGCAATTTATGCCGTAGTTGGTTTATCGCTTGCCCTGTTTGCATTTAATTTTAAGTTTCCTTTAACCATCCGTTCTGTTTTTTATCCTATTTTTAAAGAGCGTACTTGGGGGCTGCCTGGTCATATCATTGACATATTAGCAGTACTAGCAACCATTTTTGGCTTGGCAACCTCACTTGGGCTAGGTGCACAACAAGCCGCTGGTGGCTTAAAGTTTTTATTTGGTATTGACCTAGGCTTAAATGTATTAGAGATGATTATCATCGCGCTTGTAACCTCAGTTGCAACCATTTCTGTTGTGCGCGGGCTTGAAGGTGGGGTAAAAATATTAAGTAACATTAACATGCTGATTGCATTATTATTGCTTTTGTTTATTTTTATTGTTAGCAATCCCCTCTCTGTATTTACCAAATTATTTGACACCACTATCAATTATGCTAAATACATTGTGCCGCTATCTAACCCAATTGGGCGTGAAGATAGCGACTTTTACCACGGTTGGACTGTATTTTACTGGGCGTGGTGGATTAGTTGGTCACCTTTTGTTGGTATGTTTATTGCTCGCATTTCAAAAGGTCGCACAGTGAGAGAGTTTATTACCTCAGTGATGATTATCCCTACTATTGTTACTATCATTTGGATGACAGTTTTTGGACAAACAGGGCTAAAACAATATGCTAACAAAACTGGTGAACTGACCAATGGTGTAACTGATGCCTCACTCACTCTATTTCAAATGTTAGCTGAATTACCATTTAGTATGATTACCTCATTAATTGCCATTGTTTTAGTACTGGTGTTTTTTGTCACTTCATCTGATTCTGGCTCATTAGTCATTGATACCATCACCGCTGGTGGTAAACTAGAAGCCCCTGTGCCCCAACGAATTTTTTGGGCAATCGCCGAAGGTTGTATCGCATTTGCATTGTTATATGGTGGTGGAGAACAAGCCTTAAAGTCACTTCAGGCAGGTGCTGTCAGTGCAGGTTTGCCTTTTACTTTTGTACTTATTATCATGTGTGTTAGCCTATGGCTTGGTTTACGTAAAACTTATAGAGCACGTGAACAACTCATTGATGAACTAGAACAACAGTAATATAAAAAATACACTAAAAAACGCCCATTAGCTCAATAGTTAATGGGCGTTCTTATTTTTTTGTTTTAGCTTGTAGTATCACCTACAAATAGCTCACTCAAAAAAAGTATCTACCACTTTACCTTTTAATGTTTGATTAATAAATGGTGTGTTTTTACCATTAGATAACATGTTTTGACGATTCACTTGCCAGCATTGATTAGGATCAATAAGCACCGACCCTTGGATATGATGATATTCATTACTTATGCCAGAAATTTTTGCAGGGTTAGTACAAATTTTTTCAACCAATTGACTAGGCGTTAACACTTTATCTTCTACAAGCTTACAGGCTAATGACATAAAGGTATCAAAATTTGATATACCAGGGCGAGTTTCGGCAAATGGGGCTTTTTTAGCTGTATCTGCCAACGGCTCATGGTGGCTACAAATCGCATCAATGGTGCCATCAGCAAGCCCCTTACGCAATGCTTGCTGGTCAGTATTACTGCGTAGCGGTGGTAATACATAAGCAAGTGAGTTAAAGCCCTCTAGGCTGTCATCTGTTAAATGCAACTGGTGCATTGCAACATCACAAGTAACAGGTAACCCCTTGTTTTTAGCCCAAGCAATTAATTCAACAGATGATTTAGTCGTAAGCTGGCTAAAATGTGCTGATATGCCAGTTTCTTCTACCATCAACAGTTGTTTTGACAAAGCAACGGTTTCCGCAATCCAAGGGATACCCTGTAAACCATGGAATGAGGCAATGTAACCCTCATGTGCAACACCACCTTCTGACAAACTGGGTTCATTAGGATAAAAGAAAACCTTTAATCCAAAAGTTGCCGCATACTCAAGTGTACGGAGCATTACCATATCATTTGCAAACGGTTTGCCTGCATTAGTAACCGCAATACAGCCGCCTTGCTTTAATCCAGCAACATTAGCAGGATGCTCGCCTGCTAACCCAGAAGTCAGTGCACCTAAAATATGTAAATGAATGCCACCATCGTACCAAGCCCTTTCTCGTAAGCCTTTAAATAACGAACCATTTTCTAAAATAGGGTCGGTATCTGGCGGTATGACCACATGTAAAAATCCATTGTTACGTGCTGCCATACCTTCTGATTGCAGGGTGCCATGATGTTGTTGCCCGGGTTCTCTTAATCTTGCACACAAATCAACAAGGGGTGGTAATAACCAATGCCCAATTGTATTCTTATTACTTAAATCTGGTTGCTTAAAACTTTGAGGTAGTAGGTTTAACATTTTTGTCATAGTTATTCTCCCATCTCACAAGTTTTGCTAAGTTTTGTTTTTGCCAGTGTCATTTGTTTGCGATATTCACGTTGTCCTTCCATGGCAAGTGATAAAACCGCCATACGCACTGCAATGCCATTGTTAACTTGCTTTAGGATAACAGACTGCTCGCCGTCGGCAACACTTGAGGCTATTTCAACACCTCTGTTCATTGGACCTGGGTGCATTACTAATGCGTTAGGTTTTGCCTTAGCAACTCTTTCTGGGGTTAAACCATAAGTTTTAAAATATTCACTTGATGATGCCAACAATGGTGAACCAATACGTTCATTTTGAATTCTTAACCCCATTAATACATCACAGTTTACAACCGCATCATCTATATTTTCATACACAGTCACGCCATAGCGTTTAATACCTTTTGGTAAAAGGGTTTGTGGTGCACATACTCGAATATCTTTTACCCCAAGGGTTTTTAATGCACTGATATCAGAGCGAGCAACACGAGAATGCTTGACATCCCCTACTATACAAACCGATAACTCTTCAAATGGTTTTTTTGCTTCTCGATAAATAGTCAACATATCAAGCATACCTTGCGTTGGGTGTGCATGCCAACCATCACCCCCATTAATAATAGCAATATCAGGCGTCACCTCGGTTGCCATAAAGTGTGCAGCACCAGATGCACTGTGGCGAACAACAAAAATATCGGCACTCATTGCTTGCAAATTCCATAGAGTGTCCCGCAAGCTTTCACCTTTTTTAGTGCTAGAGGTCGCAATATCCAAATTCAACACGTTTGCCCCCAACCTTTTTTCAGCAACTTCAAAGGTGGTTCTTGTTCTGGTAGAATTCTCAAAAAACAAATTCATCACAGTTACACCTTCTAAGTCAGTAGCATTACATAAATGACCATTTTCATCAAAATAACTTTCTGCTTTATAAATAATATGCTCCAACTGTTGCTTAGACAATCCCTCCACCCCCAAGAAATGACGTATCCCGCCAGCCTTAGTTATTTGTGGCTGACTGAGTGATGCATTTAGGCGTGCATCTATATCCATTTGAGTTTTATCCATAGCAATTACCGTTTTTAAGGTTGTAAATACAAAATTGTGAATATTTAGCCAGCAGAGCTTACTTTAGTAAATTATCGAAAGGACAAACCGTGTGAAATTTGATAAACTCTGTACAAAATTTATAGTTTATTCTACCTAATTTTATATGCCGTCTAAAGCATATTTTAACTTAAATTGTGAGCTAACATGTATCGCCCAATATTTATCTACCTATTAGCTGACATAGTTGAAAGTTGCCAAGCTAAACACAAAATTGATCCAACAACGCCCTATTTATTATTGGTTTAATAACATTAAAAACAGGATAAAAAATGATAACACTCAACACTTACTTAAACGAACAAAAACATACATCCTTTGCTATTACAAGTGCAGTTAGCACCATTGCAACCGTTGGTGTTAAAATCAGTAAACTATTGCAACAAGGTGCGTTAGCAGATATCCATGGAGAAGCAGGCAACCAAAATGTGCAAGGTGAAGAACAAAAAAAGTTAGATGTGATTGCTAACGATATGCTATTAAATGCCTTATCTAAAAACCCTGTTTGTGCGGGTGTTGCCTCAGAAGAATTAGCCAATGCCACGCCAACAAACCCAAATGGCGAAATTTTAGTACTTTTTGATCCACTTGATGGCTCTAGCAATATTGATATCAATATGAGTGTCGGTACTATATTTTCTATCCTACCCTACCAACACCAAGGATCAGAAGTTAACAATAATGACTTTTTACAAACAGGAAGAAATCAATTAGCAAGTGGCTATATTGTTTATGGTCCTGCTACCATGCTTGCCATAACTTTTGGTAGCGGCGTTGCTATGTTTAGTCTTGACCCAACTAGCAATGAATATGTGCTTATTAAAGAAGGTGTAAAAATTAGTAGCAAAACAAAAGAATATGCCATTAACGCATCTAACTACCGCCACTGGTTACCACCTATGCAACAATATATTGATGAATTAATTGCAGGTGAAGATGGTGTGCGTGGTAAAAACTATAATACCCGCTGGGTGGCTGCTATGGTTGGCGATGTACACCGTATATTATGCCGTGGTGGCATTTTTACTTACCCATTTGACACCAAAGACCCAAACAAACCTGGCAAACTACGCTTAATGTATGAGGCAAACCCGATGGCATTGTTAGTTGAACAAGCTGGTGGTTTAGCAACTGATGCAGTTCATGATATTTTAGACATCAAGCCAACGAATATTCACCAACGTGTGCCTGTTGTTTTAGGTAGTAGTGAAGAAGTTAAGAGGGTAAAAGAATTACATGTTTAACAGTTTTTCTTGTTGAACATTGATTAATATTTAACTACTATGGGCGTGTATTTACATTCCCATTTTTTATATTTTTTGTTTTATAGGGACTAAAAGTGAAAAATCTATTACCCTTTGTTATATCTTCATTGCCTTTACTAACCATACATACCACCACCTATGCAGAAATCATTGATGACATTTATGGTAACTGCATCGCAGAATCTGGCACTATCAATAATACAATAGTCAACGCGTGTTCTAGTCTAGCATCTAGTGAATATAAAAAATCCATGACTGCTGATTACAATCGTATTTATCATGCTTTAAAAAAAACCAACCCAAAAGATGCAAAAAAATTAGAACAGTCTCAAATTGCATGGCTTGAATACCGTAATAAATATTGTGAATTAACTGGCAAGTATATAGGTTCTCCAATGTATGAATATTGCCCGATGCAATTAAACCATCAACGTGCAATTGAATTAAATGAGATGAGCCATGATTTCTAATATAAGCCTCTATCAACAAGCCTTAGATCAGCTAAAATCCAAACAGCAATACCGTTTAATCCCTTCTTTAATCCATCAAGGTAAATTTGTTAAGGTTGATAATAAAAAGCTATTAAACATTGCCAGTAACGACTACCTTGCTATTGGCATGGACAAAAAACTACAGGCAGATTTTTTAGACTACATTGCTGACATGCCAATTGATGAACGACCAAAACTAGGGGCTACATCTTCAAGACTGTTAACTGGCAATGACGTGCAGTTAGATAAGCTAGAAAGTGAGTTAGAAACTTGGTATGCTGCCACTTATGTTAAAAACTCGGTAGATTCAACTAGCAAAAAAGTTGCCCTTGTTTTTAACAGTGGCTACCATGCTAACATTGGTTTATTACCTGCATTAACTAGCATACCTGTTAAAACAATGATTATTGCAGACAAACTTGTACATGCAAGCATCATTGATGGTATGCAACTATCAAAAATTAATAACAAAACCAGTTTTAAACGTTATCGCCATAATGATTATGCACATTTGCAAGACCTAATCAAACTTGTTTCAGACGATGTACAACGCATCATTATTGTTACAGAAAGCATATTTAGTATGGATGGCGATAAAGCAGATTTAACAGAACTGGTGAGAATAAAACAAACTGACAAACGTATAGAACTGTATGTTGATGAGGCTCATGCCATTGGCGTATGCGCTAAAACAGGTTGCGGAGTTGCTGCAGAAACAAACACCATCCATGAGATTGACTATTTAGTGGGGACATTTGGTAAAGCCTTTGCCAGTATGGGGGCTTATTTAATTTGTGAAGCCGTTGTAAAACAATGGCTAACCAATAGCTTGCGTCCATTAATTTTTAGCACGGCGTTACCACCTATAACACATGCATGGAGCCGGTTTATTTTAGCAAAAATGCCTTATTTAAATGATAGGCGAAAACAATTGCATACTTTATCGACTACTATGGTAAAAGCAATAGAAGAAAAAACCCAGCAAGTTAATCCTAGTCAATCCGCCATTATCCCCTATATTTTAGGCAGCAATGAGTTAGCATTGGCCAAAGCAAAAAAATTACAACAAGCTGGCTTTTATGCCTTACCAATACGCCCACCAACTGTGCCAGTCAATTCTGCTCGTGTGCGTTTAGTAATGCATGCAGCAATAAATGAGCAAAATTATAAAAAACTGCTACAATGTTTATAGCTTAATCTTCTATTTTTATTATGTCACAACCTAACATCATGTCTTTATCAAAGCGTAAAAATAGTATTGCAAACCAATTTGCTAATGCCAATAGTTATGGCAAACATGCAACTGTACAAAAAAAAATTTGTGAGTTAATCAGCCAAAAAGTACCTGCAAGAAGTTACAATAGCATTTTAGAAATTGGTGCTGGCACGGGCATACTCACTTATTATCTTGCAAATAAAGTATCCGCAAAAAATTGGTATATTAATGATTTAACAAATCAATCGACTCAAAAAATCAGTCACATACTACCAAATGCCAAATTTTATTTTGGTGATGCAGAATTTATGGACTTAGGCACTAACCATGACCTTATTGTCAGTGCAAATACCGTTCAATGGTTTGATAATCCATTAAGTTTTATTGGCTCATCAGCAAAAAAACTACAGTTAGGTGGGCAATTACTATTCAACACATTTACCCCCAATAATTTTTATCAAATAAAAGCTATTACAGGTCATGGTTTACAATATCCAACTGTTGAACAATGGAAAAATGAATTAAATAAATTTGGTTTTAAACAAGTAGAAGCAAGCATCCATCATTATACATTATGCTTTGATACGCCATCCGAAGTATTGCAACATATCAAACAAACAGGCGTATCTACCGCTAATAATAATGGCGCTAGTTTTGTTTGGACAAAATCCACACTACAACAATTTTATTGCCAATATAAAAATAAGTACAGTAACCACAAAAAACAAGTAGAACTAAGCTATGAGGTACTATTAATCAGTGCGATTAAAGCCTAAAAAAAGCTTTACACTATAGTGAGAAAAATGAGAAAGTGATGTAGTGATATAAGGAAAACAAGCAAAGACGTATCAGTAATATTTCGAGCAAGTTTGACACCGTACTACAAACTCAGTTCGTTCACTATATAAAAACCACAGGGTTTGTCCTGTGGTTTTTTATCTATCATAAATGCTTATCTATTCATTAATCATTTTCTGGTGACATAAAGCGATAAGTAAAGCCTGCTAAAATTGCACCCACGATTGGAGCAACCCAGAATAACCAAAGCTGCTGAATCGCCCAACCACCAACAAAAATTGCTTGGCTAGTACTGCGGGCTAGGTTAACTGATGTGTTAGTAACAGGGATACTGATTAAATGGATTAGTACTAATGCCAAACCAATTGCTAAACCTGCAAAACCTGCTGGTGCTTTAGAATGAGTTACACCCAAAATAACAATTAAAAAGAAAAACGTCATTACAACCTCTGCAACCAATGCTGCTATCATGTTGTAATCACCTGGTGAATGCTCGCCATATCCGTTAGCAGCAAAACCGCCGATTGTTTCAAAGTTAACACTGTTAGTAACAATCAAATAAATGATGGCTGCACCAACAATCGCACCTAACACTTGCGAAACAATGTAAGGCACCAAATCTTTTGTAGGGAAGCGTCCACCAGCCCATAAACCAAAAGAAACAGCAGGGTTTAGGTGACAGCCAGAAATATGACCAATTGCATAAGCCATGGTAACCACAGTTAAACCAAACGCCAACGACACACCAACAAAACCTACATTTAATGCAGGGAACAGTTCAGCATTTGTAGCTAACACCACCGTACCACAACCACCCAATACAAGCCACATAGTACCAAAAGGTTTGACAAATTTGATGGTAACCTTAAAAAAATAGCAGTCAATTTTGGTTACAAAACAGCATACAAAAAGTACTAATCAAACATTTTAATCTACTGTCATTTATGTTTGTAACTTAACGACAAAATAAAAACTAAGGCGTTATTTCTACCACATCTAACGCTTTTACCATAAGCTGAATGTTTTGATTGCCATTCCACTCGTTAATATCTAGCTCAAAAAGTACATGCACTTTACTTGCTCGGTAGTCCCAAATGGCATTATCATAATTAAACCAAATTGCATCAATGGGATATTGTACATCTGGATATTTTAGGCTAAGTTTAAGGTGCTTATCTTTTAAAATACGATGATTAACCACCTCAAAAACACCATCAAAAGCTGGTACGGCAAAACCATGCCCCCAAATATTAGCTTGTTTAAGGTTATCAACAAAAATCAAACTAAAGTCTTTTGCTATCAGTTGTCCATCGGTAAACTTTTCTTCTGTAAATACAGAGTCATCAACCTCTTCTAATACATTATTAAAAGCATCCATAAAACCACTAAAGTTGGACTTTTTAATCGTTAACCCTGCTGCCATCGCATGACCTCCAAAATGCGAAACCAGTTCTGGGTTTTGTTGTGCTACTTGTTCTATCGCATCTCGAATGTGGATTCCTGCAATGGATCTTGCCGATCCTTTAATGAAGTCTTGCTCATCTGTTTTTGCAGTATCAGCTGGGGCAAACACGATTGCAGGCTTGTAGTAGCTTTCTTTAAGTCGCCCAGCCACAATACCAATAACCCCTTGGTGCCAATCGTCTTGGTAAAGCACGAGTGATTTATGATTTTGAGTAGAAGGTAAAAGTGTCGATTCTTCAATACGGCATATTTTATTTTCATCTGCTTGACCTGTAACCAGCTCAGAGCAGATAGCTTTATCACTTTCTAGTTTTTGCAGCACCGCATCTGCTTCTTCTCGTATTTTACCTTCTACCGAACGGCGTTGTTTGTTTAAGATATCCAGCTGATGAGCCAAACGTTGGGCATTACCCCAATCATCTGTCAATAAACATTCAATACCTATTTTCATATTATCCATACGCCCAGCAGCATTGATACGTGGTGCAATCACAAAACCAAAATCTTGTGAAGTGATTTTATGATAGTCTCGCCCTGTTTGCTCTAAAATAGCAAGTATACCAACAGCGCAACGCCCCGCTTTAATTGCATTTAAACCATGATGTACTAAAATTCGGTTATTTTGGTCTAACACGCCCACATCAGCAATCGTCCCTAAGGCAACTAAGTCCAAATGTTTACTGACTTGATAGCTAGACTTACCTTGCTCTCGGCGGTATTTTGCCAAACGCCCAAGCACATAAAACGCCACACCAACACCCACTAATGATTTACTTTCAAACGCACAATTTAACTGATTTGGATTCACCACTGCCTCAGCTGGTGGCGTAGGTTTGGTGGTCAAATGGTGGTCGGTAATAATAACCTCAATGCCATGCTCATGTGCCTTTGCTACACCCTCATGGCTAGAAATGCCGTTATCCACGGTAATGATTAAATTAGGATTAAACTCACTGATACCAAGTTCAACGATTTCTGGTGTTAAACCATAGCCATATTTAAAACGGTCTGGAACGATAAACGATACCACCGCACCAGTTGATTTACCAAGCTCAGTTAACACCCTCATCATCAGAGCGGTACTGGTCGCGCCATCACAGTCAAAATCACCGACAATTAAGATGCGTTTTGCTTCATCTAATGCTTTATCTATGATTAAAACGGCATCATCAATGCCCAACAAATCATTGGCTGGCAATAAGTCACTCAATTGAGTTAATAATTGATTAGCATCTGTAATATGACGCCCAGCGTAAATGCGTGCAAGTGTCGGTTCGGTTTTTGCCAGCTGCTGTAATCCAGCAGGTAACTCACCAATATAGCGAGGAGTTAATGTCAACATATCATTATTGTAGCGGTTAAGTAGTGAGTTTCCAAGTAGTAATATTTTAGTGCAATTTAACGTAGTTAAAACTCAAAAGTTATGATTGAAAAACTTAAAAAAGACATAATATAGTAATCATGAGTTTGTAAAATCGTTAACATATTATGCATATAATTGCTGATCATTCCATATTTGCATCAATTAAATAAAAAGGTACAAAAATGAGCAACGCCAATATTCCCAATGAATTACCAACCTATATTGACCCGAGCATAGATTTAAATGAAATCCGCAAACAATGTGAAGATATCGTTAATTCACGTGCCAAAGTTTCCGCTGGCGTAGCTATTGTGCCTATTCCTTTTTTTGATGTCGCAATAGACGCAGGCATGCTTACGGCTCTTTTACCAGAGATTACCGCCAAATTTAAACTCATTGATAACCCCAAAGATGTTAGTAAACTTGGTAGTGAGGATGAACGTTTTACAGAGCTTAAAGACCGTGCAATATCATTTGCAGGTTTGATGGCAACCCGTGGCATGGTTAAAAAAACCATCCAAGGTTTTGGCACTCGTATTCTTACCAAACAAGTAACAAAATACATCCCTTTTGGCGGGCAAATTGTTGCCGCAAGTATTGGCTATATGATTTTTAAAAAAATAGCAACAGACCACATTGATGAATGCCATAAATTAGCACATAAAATCCAATTGCGTTCTATAAAACCAGAATAACTGACAAAGCAATAGTTATAAAATAGTACAGAAGATACGACTCAAATTGTCGTGTCTTTTTGTTTTAATGCTGACAAAATTAAAATATTCAATTATAGTTAAAATAAGCAATTTTAATTCTATCAACAAACATATCAATACATA